>UMGW01035182.1_pt1 | contig 12108 bp, 6 predicted proteins | sample 1965371 | NCBI WGS metagenome assembly UMGW01 (sample SAMEA4836082, study PRJEB28245) | human gut metagenome | biome: gut microbiome; material: fecal sample | place: Denmark | collected 2008
GCTGCGCCGCATGATCCTCGAAGAGGGCTACGACCTGGTCTCGGGGTGGAAAAAGAAACGCCACGACCCGATCGGCAAACGCTGGCCCAGCAAATTCTTCAACTGGACGGCCCGGGCCGCGTCGGGCATCCGGCTCCACGATTTCAACTGCGGGCTGAAAGCCTACCGCCGCAAGGTGGTGAAGGCCATCGAGGTCTACGGCGAGATGCACCGCTTCATTCCGTTCCTGGCCAAGCAGGCCGGGTTCGGCCGCATCGGCGAGAAGGTCGTAGACCATCGCGCCCGCAAGTACGGCAGTTCGAAATTCGGCCTCGAACGCACGGTGAAAGGGTATCTGGACCTGATCACGGTGCTGTTTATGACGCATTTCGGGCGTTCGCCGATGTACTTCTTCGGCAGCCTCGGAACGCTGATGTTCCTCATGGGCGGCGGCACGACGGTGTGGATCATCGCCGAGAAGCTCTGGAAGCAGAGCCACGCCCTGCCCCTGCGGGCGGTTACGGACCAGCCGCTGTTTTATCTGGCGATTTTGGCCGTAATTCTCGGCGTTCAGCTGTTTTTGGCCGGATTTTTGGGCGAGCTGATCAACAGAGGGTCTTCCGAGCGGAACAAATACCTGATCGACAAAACTTTGTAAATGATGATACAACGAATCCAAACGCTTTATTTGCTGATCATTGCGGCGCTTATGGCCGTGACGCTCTTTTCGGGGCTGGCGTGGTTTGCGGGTGACGCCGGCGAGTTCGGGCTTTACGCCTTCGGGTTGAAAACCGCCGAAGGGGAGCTTGTCCAGTCCACCGTCTATATGGGCGTCCTGCTGGCGCTGGCCTGTGCGCTGCCGCTGGTGACGATTTTCCTGTTCCGTCGCCGTTTGCTGCAAATACGCCTCTGTGTGGTGGAAATGGTGTTGCTGTTAGGCTCGCTGGTGATGGAAGGCGTCTATTACTTTTTGAGCTGGCGGGTCTTCTCCGACCTGACGTTCCATACGCAGGGCTTCAAGCCCGCCATTATGCTGCCTCTGGTCTGCCTGCTGTTTGCCTATTTGGCGGCCCGTGCGATTTTCCGCGACGAACTGCTGGTGCGCGCAGCCGACAGAATACGCTGATCGAGCGGATACTGCTGACCCGGAGTATGCCCGAGCGCATGTTCCGGGTCTTCTGTCCCCGTCGGCGAACTGCTGTTCGGACGGAAAAGGGTTGCAGTTCGGACCGATCTGATTATTAAAAGAATGTTACAAACCTTTGCAGGTCCGGAAAATAATTTTAACTTTGAGGCATAATATTGTCATTATGTAATGAATTTAAAGAATTTTGGCTACAAACAATACATTTTTTAACTAACACTCAACTCTATGAAAGTAGTAAATTTTTGGAAGACATTGTTCTGTGCAGCGCTGGCCGTGACGGCTTTTAGCGCATGTTCGGACGATGACGAAGAGGGCGGTTATTCGGGCATGCCCGAAATTACCGTGAACGGCGGCGAGTCGGTGACTGTCGCCGGGAAACTCGAGGGCGGCAAGCTCGAACAGACGGTCGAGGTCGTTTCGAAAGGCGACTGGACCCTGACATTCAAGAACTCCGGGGATTCGCAGTGGGTTACTCCCAGCGCGATGTCGGGCAAGACCGGTACGACGCAGCTTACCTTCACGCTGGGTCAGGCTTCGGCTGCCCGTACCGCTAAACTTACGCTGACTGCTTCGACCACGTTCGAGGGTATTCCCCTCAAGGCGACGGCTGAAATTGTCGTCATGCAGAACGAAGGCGGCTCGACGGACGTCGAAACCAACGTAAAGGAGATTCGCACGAAGATGGCAGCCATTGCTACTGACGGCGGTGTCACCATCTCGGAGGATCTGACGCTTACGGGTATCGTCGTTTCCGATGTCGAGGCCGGCGGTTTCGCAGGCAACCGCAACTGTGTCGTCGTGGACAATTCGACCGAGGCAGGCGCGGGTATTATCGTCCGCTTCCCGGCTTCCGGCTACAAGTTCCCCGTAGGGCAGGTTATCACCGGCTCCATCAAGGGTGCGAAAGCCGCTCTTTCCTATGGCGTGCTCCAGATCGACCTCGACGGCTCGACCGTATCGTTCTCGGCAGTCGAAGGTTCTACGGTAGACGTTCAGCCTATCCCGGTTCCCGCAGCCGATCTGGCTACCTATGAATCGCAGTATGTGAAGGTGAGCGACGTTCAGCCGGTTGCATCCGCACGCGGCGGCAAGTTCTATCAGGGCACTTCCAGCTACACGACGACCAAATTCGAGACGAAAACCGGCGGTTCGCTGGATATTTCGATCTACAAAACCAACGATTGGGCCAAGACTGCGGAAGTTCCCGCCAAGTCGGGCTATGTTTGCGGTCTTGTCTCCATTTACAACGGTGTCGGCCAGGTTGCTCCCCGCAATGCGAAGGACGTGGCCGGTTTGACGAACGACCTGTTTACGGAAGCCGGTCCTGTGACCTCGACGATCGCAGGTATTACCGAGGCCGGAAAATACAAGGTTGTGGATGCAATCGTGGCGGCTAACTACGAGAGCGGCTTCGTGATGGAGGACGCTACGGGTCAGATGCTCGTTTATCAGTTCATCAAGGGTGCGACCATTACCATTCCTGCCGTAGGTGCGAAAGTGACGGTGACCGGTACGGTCGAGCCGAAGAACGGCATGCTGCAGTTCTCGCCCGAAGGGCTGACTGTTGATGCGAACGGTACAGGCTCGGTGAAGCCCCAAACGGCAACGGTGCTCGACGGTGCAGCCGTAACGGCCCTGTTCAATTCGCCCGTGATGAAGTATGTGAAATATACGGGCAAACTGACTGTTGACGGCAACTATTACAATGTAGCTATCGACGGTACGGAGGTTGTCGGTTCGATTTCCTATCCGAACGCCGATCTGAACGTCGCTTCGTTCAACGGTCAGACGATTGATGTCGAAGGCTGGTTTATCGGTGCGACTTCTGCTGCAAGCGGTGCGAAATATCTTACGACGCTGGCTGTCAAGGTTTCTGCGAATGATAATGTGCCCTCTGTAACCTTTACAGATCAGCCGACGCAGTTTGCTGCTGCGAGTCCTGCAGAGCAGACGCTCAAATATACGGCAAATGCGGCCGCAGGTGCGGTGACGTTTGAAATCACCGGTGCGGATAAGGATAAATTCAAAGTTGTCAGCAGTACGGCTTCGCAGGTCGTTATCAATGCTGTTGGCAACAATACAAGCGATGCTGTTTATACGGCTACATTGAATGCTAAAGGTTCGGCTGGAACTGTATTAGCTTCAGTCGCTCTTTCGCAGGCTAAAGCTGTATCGGGAAATGCAACGGTAATCAATGTCGATTTTGCAGGAGCAGTGCCTGCTGGTGCTCCTACGTCTTCTTATGAAAAAGAAACTAAAACATTTGCTTTCTCGGGATATGATTTCACGTTTGTTTCTGATGGTACTAATGGTTACAAGTTCAACCGGACGAATGGAGACTACTTTATCTTTGGTAAGAAAGGTGCGTATGTTCAACTACCCTCGATTGCCGGAAAGGCTTTAACAAAGGTTGTTTGTGTAAGTCGTAAGGGTGCATCGGGTTCTGTAATGGTTGGTATTGCTAATACGGAAGGTGCGTTTGTAACTGGTGGCGCTCCTGTTAAGTGGGCACAAACCGAGCCTTATACTTTTACATATGAATTGACGGGAACGGCTGTGAATACTCCTTATTGTATTCGAATTGATTCGGCACATAATGCACAGATCGTTACGCTGGAACTCACGTACGAATAATAGTCGAGGAAACCGACTTGTAAAACCAACCACTCTTGGCGGGGATAACTCCCCGTCAAGAGTTTGGTTTCTAAATGGGTCTGCGGACCAAATGTTATACTTTATTTTGAATGATGTTGAAAATTAAACAGATAGGCGCGCTGCTCGTGACGATGTCGGCGATGCTTGTCCTGTTTGCGGGATGCGGCGACAAGGAAGACGAGGGCGACAAGGAGTCCCTCGCGACGCTCGTTGCAGAGACCGTGAGCAGTTCAACCACAACGAACCGGATTTCGACCCAGGGTCCTTCGGGCATCACCTTCGAGGCGCAGATCGTCTCGCAGGGCGGGGATACGGAGTGGTGTTCGTTCGATTTGAATAAGCAGGTATCCTCCGCCGGCGGAAACGTCGGGGACCCGGCCTACCTCTATTTGGACAAAAACAATTCCGACGACGACCGCACGGCGCGGATCGACGTAACCTATACCAACGGTTATTCCACCTCCCTGACGCTGACGCAGAGGGCCGCGGGCTTCATCGACTACGACCGTTCGTGGGGCGAGCAGCCCGAATATCGTTCCGACGACGCTTATATCTATAAGACCTATTATGCGACGTTTGTGAGCAATCAGTTCTTTCCGGGCGGAAAACTGCGCAACTATTCGGTATGCTACGATGTCGACCGGCATATTTCGCATTGGGTGGCTTATCCGATCTTCAAGAAGGTCTACGAAACGCCCGTTTTGAGCCGGGTCAACGATTTCAATTACGATCCCAATGACCAGCTGCCCGTGATTCCCACCCGCGACCAGCAATACATCGGGACAGGCGGCAACGGCCGCGGTTACGGTGCATGGGGTTACGACCGCGGGCACATGCTTCCGCAGGCTTCGCGTTACAACAATTACGAGCCGAACCGGATGACTTACTACGGCACCAACATGATGCCCCAGAACAGCACGCTGAATCAGAATATCTGGGCCTCGCTGGAGGGCAAAGTCCGTGGCTGGGGAGGCTTGCAGACCTACGATACGCTCTATGTGGTGACGGGAGCCGCTTTCAAGAGCACGAAGACCATCGACAATGCCAACGGACCGATCGCCGTGCCGTCGCATTGCTGGAAAGTGCTGCTGCGCCAGCGGGGCAACCAGAACCGGCAGATCTCTCAATTCAAGGCGGATGAACTGAAAGCCATCGGCTTCGTGTTCACCAACGATGACGCCGGAGCCGCCACGTCGATCGAATCGGCTGTCCGTTCGGTGAAGGAGATCGAGGAGCTGACGGGCTTCAAGTTCTTCCGCAACCTCGACCCGGCCGTGGCCGATGCGGTGAAAAGCCAGAAGAACCTCGCCGACTGGTAGGGATTATGATACAATGAATTGAACCTTAACAACAAAAATCGTTTATGAAGAGAATCTTTTTGACAGGACTGTTTGCCTCGCTGATCGCGGTGGCATGCTTCGCGCAGAAGCCCTACAAAGTGGTCTTCTACAACTTCGAGAACCTGTTCGACACCATTCACGATCCCGGCGTCCTCGATGAGGAGTTCACGCCCGAAGGACCCAAGAAGTGGAACTCGGCCAAGTACACCAGGAAAATCGGGAACCTCGAACGGGTGTTGTTCGACATCGCCGCCGAGGATAAGGATTATCCCGTGGTGATCGGCGTTTCGGAGATCGAGAACCGCTCGGTGATGGAGGATGTGATCGCGCAGCCGAAACTCGCGCCCGGCAACTACCGCATCGTGCATTACGATTCGCCCGACGCACGCGGCGTCGACGTGGCGTTCTACTACCGTCCCGACGTTTTCAAGCTGGAGGGAAGCGCCGCCATTCCGTTCAAGATGCCGGAACTGCCCAACTTCAGGACGCGTGATTTCGTCACGATGTGGGGCACGATCGACAGCGAGCCGTTCTTCTTCCTCGTGAGCCACTGGCCTTCGCGTCTGGGCGGCAAGGAGGCTTCGGCCCCCAAGCGTCTGGCTGCCGCCAAGCAGGTGAAGCACATCGTCGACTCGGTGACCGCCGCCAACCCGGCCACGAAGGTGGTCGTCATGGGCGACCTGAACGACGATGCCACGGATGACAGCATCGTCGAGGGCCTCAACGCCAAGGGCAAGATCAAGGAGGTCGGCAAGGGCGACATGTTCAACCCCTTCATCGGCCTGCTGAAAGCGGGTTACGGCACGCTGGCTTACCGCGACGAGTGGAACCTGTTCGACAACATCATCGTTTCGGAGAACCTCGCCACCGGTTCCACGGGCAGTCTGAAAATCCAGCCCGCCGGCAACTCGAAGTTCTACGGCGGCATCTTCCGCCGTCCCTACATGATCCAGAAGGAGGGCCAGTACAAGGGCTATCCGCTGCGTACGTTCGTGGGCAACGATTTCCAGGGCGGTTTCAGCGACCACTTCCCCGTATATATCTACATCGCCAAATAAACACTCTAAAATATTTGTATGAAACTCAAAGTTCTACTTATTCTGATGCTCGCCGCCGTGACCTTCACGTCCTATGCGCAGGACGGAGGCATCCGCGGTAAGGTGGTTTCGCGCAACGGTCGCGTGGTCTTGAGCAATGTACAGGTGAAGATCGAATCGCTGGGTCTGACGGCCATGACCGACAAGGACGGCAACTTCATCTTCGAGAATCTTCCTGCGGGCAGCTACACGGTGCTCTTCTCTACGCCCGACTTCGAGGACCTCAACCTGATGGTCCGCGTAGGCGATAAGCATGTGCAGGACCTCAAGTCGGTGATCATCGTGCCGTCGGGGCAGAGTGCGGTTCTGGACGACGCCGTTTTCGCCGAATTCGACAGCGACTCCTCGTCGTCGGACACGCAGGCGCTGCCTTCGTCGCTCTCTTCGTCGAAGGACCTCTTCAACAACATCGCATCGTACCGTTTCAGCGAGATGCGTTTCAACGTCCGCGGCTACGATTCGCAGTACTCGGACATCTACCTGAACGGCATCCGCTTCAACGACGCCATGACGGGCTACGGTCCCTGGTCGCTGTGGAGCGGACTGAACGACGCGACGCGTAACCAGGAGAACTACACGGGCCTCGAAGCGTCGGATTTCGGCATCGGCGGCATCGGCGGCATGACCAACGTCAACGCCCGCGCCTCGCAGATGCGCAAGGGATTCCGCGTGAGCGTGTCGAACGGCAACCAGATGTACCGTTTCCGTGCGATGGTTTCCTACGGCTCGGGACAGTTGGACAACGGCTGGTCGTACGCCTTCTCGGTGGGAACCCGCCAGGGCGGCAACGGCTATGTGGACGGCGTTTACTACAACTCCTATTCCTATTTCGCTTCGGCCGAGAAGCTTTTCGGACAGAACCACCGCCTTGCGTTGACGCTGCTGGCTTCGCCTTCGGAGCGCGGCGCGCAGCAGGCTTCGACCGACGAGGCTTACGCTCTGTTCGGCAACAACTACTACAACCCCAATGTGGGTTACCAGGCCGGCAAGCTCCGCAACTCGCGCGTGCGCAACACCCACGAGCCGATCGTGATGCTCAACTATACGTGGGACATGTCGGAGAACACGCGTCTGAACGCCGCCACGTCGCTGCGTTTCGGCAGGAACGGCTATTCGGCCCTGACGTGGAACGCCGGAGCGGACCCCCGCGGCGACTACTACCGCTATATGCCGAATTCGGATAAGACGCAGATCGTGCCGGGCATAACCACCGACGAGACGATCTATTTTTACGCGATGGATGGCGCCATAGCGAAAGGCGTGTGGGACGGTATGCTCGACTACGACAAATTCTTCCAGACGAATATGCGGAATATCGACACCGATCCGGTGCTGTCCAAACTGATGGGTAATAACAGTCGTTCGAACTACATGATCGAGGAGCGTCACACCGACCAGCTGGACTACAACCTGGCGGTCAACGTGCAGCATAACATGCGCCACAACATGCGCATCGTCGGCGGCGCCAACCTGCGCGTCAACCGCACGAATTACTACTCGGAGGTTAAGGACCTGCTGGGCGGCGACTATTGGTATGACATCGACAAGTTCGCCGAGCGCGACATGGCCAGCGCCGAGGCTTACCAGAACGACCTGGATTACTACTGGGCTACGGGGCACGCCCGCATTGCCCGTGCCGGCGACAAGTACGGTTACTACTACCGGGCGCACCTGCTCGAAACCAATGCCTGGGCCAACTACACGTGGGGCATCGGCGGTTTCTCGCTGGGCGTCTCCGGATCGGTCGGCTACTCGAACATGTACCGCGAGGGCATGTGGCGCAAGGGTCTGTTCCCCAACGATTCGAAAGGCGATTCGAAGAAACTCGACTACCTGACCTACGATGCGAAACTTTCGTTGGGCTACAAGTTCTCGGGAGCGCATTCGATCGAGGCCAATGTGGCTTACATGCAGCAGGCGCCCAAGTTCGCGACGGCATTCGTGTCGCCCCGTACGCGCAACACGACCACGCCGGGGCTGAAGGCCGAGAAGGTGTTCGGCGCAGACCTCACCTACAACCTCAACCTGCCCTACATCAAGGCGCGTCTTTCGGGATACTATACGACGATCGAGGACCAGTCGAAGGTCATCTCGTTCTACGACGATACCCGCAGTTCGTTCACCAACTTCGCCATGAGCGGTATCGACAAACGCTACTACGGCGTTGAGTTGGGCCTTTCGGTTCCCGTATGGAACGGCCTCTCGGTCGTGGGTGCCTTGAGCTGGGGCGACTATACCTATACGTCGAATCCCAACTTCGTGCAGACGGTTGACAACGTGGACAAGATCGTACTGAAAGATAAGGTCAACTGGGACGGTTATCATGTGGAAAGCTCGCCGCAACTGGCTTTCAACATCGGTCTCGACTACCGCGGACCGCGCAACTGGTTCGCCGGTGTGAACTTCAACTACTACGACAACATCTATCTTTCGATGAACCCGATGTACCGTACGGCTACCGCCATTAAGTATTATACGAATGTGCTGACTTCCAATACGGCCACCAATGCGCAGAAGGCATCGGCCCTCTCGTCGATCAAGACCCTCCGCAAGCAGGAGAAGTTTGACAGCGCATATACGTTGAGCGCCAATATCGGCAAGAACTGGTATATCCACCGGGTCTACATGCTGGGCTTCAGCCTCGAGGTGAAGAACATCCTCAACGATCAGGACATCCGCACGGGCGGTTACGAGCAGATGCGTATGAGCAAGGTCCGCGGCGAGGGCGGCGAGCAGATTTACGGCCGCTTCCCCTCGAAGTATTTCTACCTGTTCGGTACGACCTATTACCTGAATGTCTATTTCCGTTTCTAATCGCGCAAAGCATAATTTATGAAAAGTCTTAAAATAGCATTGGCGGCTCTCGTCGGTCTGGTGGCCGTGAGCTGCTACAACGATTTCGACACTCCGGCTCCGCAGAAACTCTATGTGGACGACGATATGGCCGCAATGGGGCTTACTCGGATCACCATTGCCGAAGTGAAGGAAAAATTTGGTCCGATCTCCAATACGGGAACCAACGACAATTTCTCCACGACCAAGACCCTCAAGTTCGGAACCCGCACGTCCGAGGAGGCCAAGTTCGACGGCCTCATGGAGTGGCCCGAGGCTTCGAAATACTACATCAAGGGCAAGGTGATCAGCAGCGACCGTCAGGGCAACATCTACAAGTCGCTCTATATCTACGACGGCACGGCCGGTATCGAGCTGAAGCTTTACAACGGCCTTTATCTCGACTTCCTGCTCGATCTGGGTGCGAAGCCGATCAAGAGCCAGTGGGTCTACGTGCGTCTCGACGGTCTCTATCTGGGTAACTACCGCATGATGCTTTCGATCGGAGGCGCTCCCTCGGACGGTATCAACACGGCCGGCAACCACAAGTTCTACGCCAACTCGAACCTCGACAACCCGAAGGTCGCCGCCCTGAACGTCTTCCGCGGCGAATACACGACGCTCGACGACTCGGACATCAAGGAGGTCGACGGTTCGAACTACACGTCGCTCGGCGAGGCCGATCTGGGCCGGCTGGTGCGTTTCAACAAGATCAAGATCCGCTATGCGGGTGTGAAGAATCAGGACGGCGTGACGCCTCCGAACCTCAAAAACGGCGGAAATGCGAATCCCTATCCGAGCTGGATCGTGACCGACTGGGGAACGCCCATCTTCGGCGCGTGGTATCGCTGGGCCTACAACAACAGCGAGCAGAATATCCGTCTCTACGGTTCGGTGCTGATGAGCTACAACGATGCGGCGGAGTACACTTCGGACCCGGGCGTTTACGGCATCCGTACGAGCGGTTACAGCCAGTTCGCCATGAAGCCCATCCCGAAGGACGGCACGGAGGGTACGGTGCTGGGCATCTACGGCATCTATGCGAAGAAGAGCGATTTCACGGGAGGTTCGGAGGACTGGGCGCAGTACCAGATTTCGGTGAGCCGTATCGAGGACCTCGGCTTCCCGCCCGAGTCGCTGCTTTCCGAGGAGTGGATCAGGGCCAATACGCCCGCCTCGTCGCTGACGCCTCCCGTGAAGAACGGCGGCGACGATTACGAGGGTGACTGATCCCGCGTTTGAGCAATAAAAAACTGCGACCCTTTTGGGTCGCAGTTTTTTTGTGCCGCGGCGGCAGCGTTACCGCTTGTTCCATTTGCAGGAGGTCTGGTAGTAGCCGATCGCGCGGTCGACCTGCACGGCGTCCTTCCGCTCCATCGCTTCGAGGTGGTGGGGATTCTCCTCGGTGGGAACCACGCGGTACTGCTCGAAGCGGCGCACGGGCGACAGAATCGTGAAGGTGTCGCCTTCGAGGTAGCCGAGGTCCTGATAGGTGGCGATGAACGCGCGGTTGACATATGCCGGGTCGAAGATGCTGCGGCCGTAGAAATGCGAGTCGTAGCTCATGTTGAGCAGCGACAGCAGGGTGGGCATCAGGTCGATCTGCGAGACGATGCCGTCGACCACTCCGGGTTCGATAAGCCCGGGGGCGAGGATCAGCGCCGGGATGTGGTATTTCTGCAACGGAATCTCGGTGCGGCCGGCGCTCGAAGCGCAGTGATCGGCCGTGACGAGGAAGATCGTGTTTTCGAACCACGGCTGCCTGGCCGCTTCGGCGAAGAACCGTCCCAGCGAATAGTCGCTGTAAAGCACGCCTCCGGCGCGGCTCTTCGAGTCGTTGGGAATGCGGATTCGTCCGGCGGGGTAGGTGAAGGGGCGGTGGTTGCTGACGGTCATCACGTGGGCGAAGAACGGCTTGCCGCTGCGGGTCTCCTCGTTGAGCGTGCGGATGACCTTCCGGTAGGCGTCTTCGTCGCAGACGCCCCAGATGTTGGCGAAGGTGATCTCTTCGGGCTTGTAGCTTTTCTGGTCGACGATGTCGTATCCGTTGCCCGAGAAGAAGGTCTCCATGTTGTCGAAATAGCTGTTGCCGCCGTAGAAATAGGTCACGTTGTAACCCTTGTCGCGCAGCAAGGCTCCTGTGGAGTGCATTCCGGCGTTGTTCGGACGCTTGATGATGCTCTGGCCCGGGCAGGGCGGCAGCGAGAGCGTCACGGCCTCCAGGCCGCGCACCGTGCGGTTGCCCGTGGCGTATACGCGGTCGAACGCCAGTCCCAGTTTGTAGAGCGAGTCGAGTGCGGGCGTGATCCGTTCCGTGTTGCCGAACCGCTCCATGTACGAGGCGCTCATGCTCTCCATGGTGATCAGCACGATGTTGCGGCGGATCTCCTCCCCTTCGGCGCGCACGGCGTGCAGGTTGTCGCCCGTGCTTTGGTAGACCCCGTGCACGAAGGCTTCGGCCTCGGCTTCGGGACGCGTGAGGTAGAACTGTTCGTAGTCGAGCGTGTTCTTGACGAAGGCGTCGTAGAACTTGTAGAGTCCGTTGGCCTGCAATTCGTTGACGTAGACGTTGTCGCTGTCCTGGAAGCGGGTGTTGAAGTTCAGCAGCCCGATCGCGGCGAACAGCGCCGCGACGTAGGCCGGTCCGATTACGGCTTTCCACCTCCAGCCTTTCAGGCATTCGGTCTGCACGAGTTCGCTGCGGAAGAAGTACCACGTCACGAGCAGCGTCACGACGACGATGCCCAGCGTCATCGGAATGACGGGGTAGGACTCCATGATGTTGCCCACCACCTCGTTGGTGTAGACCAGGTAATCGACGGCGATGAAGTTGTAGCGGACGCCGAATTCGCTCCAGAAGAAATATTCGCTGATGCCGTTGAAGATGATGGCGCCCACGTAGACGACGATGAAGAGGGCGAACCACACCGTGGTCCAGTGGCTGCGGAATCCGGGCAGGAAAAGCCGCAGTGCGAAGCTGCCGGCCCAGTAGCCCAGCACATAGAGGGCGATTCGCGGCGCGACGCTTCCGTATTCGTCGAAGATCGTGTTGAAGAAC
>UMGW01033447.1_pt1 | contig 12053 bp, 9 predicted proteins | sample 1965371 | NCBI WGS metagenome assembly UMGW01 (sample SAMEA4836082, study PRJEB28245) | human gut metagenome | biome: gut microbiome; material: fecal sample | place: Denmark | collected 2008
TGGAATGTTAAAAGAATTAGCTGAAGTTCTCGGAGGAGAAGTAAGCTGTTCTCGTGCCGTTGTAGATAACGGATGGCAGTCAAGAGATATTCAGGTTGGACAGACAGGAAAAACTGTACGTCCTAACGTATACTTCGCAATTGGTATTTCTGGAGCAATCCAGCACGTTGCAGGTATGGAAGAATCTGATATCATCATTGCAATCAACAAAGATGAGACAGCTCCTATCTTTGATGTAGCTGATTACGGAATCGTTGGAGACTTAAACAAGATCGTACCAGCTTTAACAGAAAAATTAAGAGCAGTTGTTAAATAATCATTTTTTGAGAATTTAATTTTTAAAGAGTCCGCGGATCAATACTTCCGCGGACTTTATGTATTGTTAAAAATAATTGACACATTATGGAAAGTGTGATATTCTATATGCATAGTTAAAAATTCATATTTATTCATAGGGCAAACCTGTTGAAAGACAGGGACGCAAAGCCAGAAGGGTCTAAGGTCTTATTGGACTATGACAGCCGGTTGCCACATTTAGCATTAAGGGAATGTGATATGGGTATTTAATCCAGATAGAGGCAGCCGTTATAGAAGAGATAATTCTATGAACGGTTTTTTGTTGTCAGGAAGTAGGGAGCCAGATAATAGAATCTGCTATACCAATGAGAATATCAGAAGTTGGTCCTATTAGAATATGAAATTTTATGTTTTCCACAGATTTTATTTGTGAAGGGGTTCACAGTAAGATCACCGGCAAGGGGTTGCCGATCCTTCATTGGTGGGAATACATGGGGATTTTTCATATTAGAAGAAGTCATGGTGTAGGGAACCATGACTTTTTATTTTCGTAGAAGAATTCTGTATAGCAGGATTCTTTCTTTTTGCGTAAAAATGATCGATATGATAAAATGATACACAATGGATAAAACAAAAAGGAGACAATCAATCATGGAACATATACAGAAAGATGATATTATTATCAGAAAAGGAATTTTACATATTTTGGACAGCCACACAGGATATCTTGGCTTATCCAGTCAGCTTTTGGAGATGGGACCAGATTTAATGGAATTTGTCAGAGGACATATTTTTAAAATTATGGAAAGTGATGATGCAAAAAGATGTCAGTTCAATGGAAGTGTTTCGCCAGTATTAAGTTTGTTAGAGAGCATGGAAGAATCAGATGATGAGAGCTTTATAGAGGTGACAAGAGTTTTAGGAGAAAATCTGTTTGATATCATGTGTGATAGTGTAACGATTCCTGCAGCGGATCTTCTTTGTGTGACTTTTCAGGTACAAAGTGTAATTCATATCGCACTGCTTAAGATGAATTACAAAGTGACTTATGTACATCGAGAAGAGGAAGATGCAGAAGCAAATGATATCGTGAAACAAAGAGTTATGCCAACGGATTCGGCAAAGCTTACAGAAGCAGTGATCATCGATCTGACAGAATACAAGGTACGTCTTGTAGAGAAAAAGTATGAGATGTTGAACGGGGATAAGATCAACTATCTTTCTGAGAGATTCTTACAATGCTATGCAGATCTGGCACCAAAGAAGAAATTTCAGATTCTAAATAAAGTTATTAACGATATAAACAACCATTATCCAGAAGATGGGATTGCGAAACGTTTGGACATGAAAAGCCGATTAAGAGAAGAATTTACGGAAAATCAGGCGTTTAAGGTGAATGAGATTGGGGATAAACTATTTGGAAATCATCAAGGTAAGAAGCAGGAATTTGATGAGAAGATTGAACGATATGATATGCAATATGATACATTTACAGTAGCAAAAGAAAATACAGTAAAGAAACTGGAATATCAGATGTTAGAGACGGATACAGGAATTGAGATCAAGATTCCGATGGAAGAATATAATACCAAAGATAATGTTGAGATCATTGAAGAGCCAGGCGGAGGCAGTACGATCATCATTAAGAATATAGAAAATGTAAAAATTAAATAATCAAATAAAAATCCCGGATCCGTAAAAGGTCCGGGATTTTTATTTGGTTTGGAAAATTTAAAAAACAATTATTAAAATAATTGATTGTTAGCTTATTTGTTGGATCTTCTCCAGATATGAGCAGTTTCTGCATCTTTGATCAGCTGATCTCTGAAATCTGGATGAGCGATATTGATCAAGGCTTCTGCACGTTCCCATGTAGACTTACCTTTTAAGTTTGCCATACCATATTCTGTAACGATGTAATGAGCATTTGAACGAGTATCTGTAACGACAGATCCATTATGTAATGTAGGAAGGATTCTTGAGAATGTCTCCCCTTTCTTATTTGTGAAAGTAGAAGATAAGCATACAAAACTCTTTCCACCATTAGATAAGTAAGCACCCATAACGAAATCAAGCTGTCCACCGGCACCACTGATCTGACGGATTCCTGAAGACTCAGCACTGATCTGTCCATATAAGTCAACATCTACCGCATTGTTGATAGAGATAAAGTTATCGATAGATGAAATCGTAGCGATGCTGTTTGTATAATCAACAGGAGCGCTCATGCACTCTGGGTTATCATTTAAATAATCATATAATTTTTTTGTACCTGCTGCGAAAGCATAAGTCTGACGGTAACGGTCGATGTTCTTGTGAGCACCTGTGATCTTACCGGCTTTTGCAATATCAACGAAAGCATCAACATACATTTCTGTATGAACACCAAGGTCTTTTAAATCGGATTCTGCAATCAAAGATCCTACAGCATTAGGCATACCACCGATTCCAAGCTGTAAGCAGGCTCCGTCAGGAATCTGATCAACGATCAGTCTTGCAACTGCCTGATCCACTTCTGTAGCAGCTCCGCCACCACCTAATTCGTCAATAGCAGGATTGTTTCCTTCAACGATCATGTCAACTTTGGAAATATGGATACCTTCTTCGAAACCACCAAGGCAACGAGGCATATTTTCATTAACTTCGACGATAACGCATTTTGCTTTTTCAAGCATAGCTGCTGTATGAGAAGCACTTGGACCAAAGTTAAAATATCCATGAGCATCCATAGGTGCAACCTGCATCATAACAACGTCTGTTCCTGGAAGACAATCACGGTAATAGCTTGGTAATTCAGAATAACGGATCGGAGCGTAGAAAGAGAATCCTTCGTTGATCCATTTTCTTTCTAAACCACCCATATGCCATGAATTCCATGTAAAATGATCTGCTGGGTTTTCAATCTGAGTGATTGCTAATGGACGCATAACGATACCACCATGAATCTGAATATTTTCAAGATCAGGCATACGTTTTGCTAAAGCTTCGTCTAAAGCAACTGGAGTAGTAACACACCATCCATATTCCAGACGATCTCCGGATTTTACGACTTTGACAGCTTCATCAGCAGTTGTTAATTTTTTTTGATATTCTTGCGTGAATGACATAATAAGTCCTCCTAAAAATAAATTCCATGAAACGATAGTTTCATTGTTAACACACTAGTTATATTCTAACATTTTGTATCAGTAAGTACAAGAGAAAACGTTAAAAAATTATCAAAGCAGTTTAAATATTTGATGAAAAATTGATTTTATAAAAGTACAAAAAAAGTGTAGTTATTTTACAAAGATTGTACTATAATATGAAATTGTATTTAGGAGGGATAAAACAAATGGAAAATAAAAAACTGACGTGGAAACATTACCTTGGAATCGCAGTTGTTGCGGTATTGGTAATTTATTTAGTGATTGGTTTTAGTTTCAGTAATAAATTCTTCTGGGGAACTAAGATCAATGGAATGAATGTTGCTGGCAAGACAGCGGATCAAGTGATTGAGATGTTTGATAAGAAAGCAAATGACTATTCATTAACGATCAAGGAAAGAAAAGACAAGACAGAGACATTAACAAGTGATCAGCTCAGAACAAAGTTTGAAGGTGCTGATGAGATTAAACAGATTAAGGAAGATCAGGGGTCTTTTGGATGGATCAAGGGCTTATTTGGTTCAGAACATTATGATAATGTGACAATGTATTCATATGATACAAAGTCTTTCACAAAAGCCTATAAGAAACTGGATGCATTTAACAACAAGAAGATGATCAAGATCGCAAATGCAAAACCAGTATACAAAGATGGCAAATTCGAGATTCAGAAAGAAGAAGAAGGGACAGAACTTAAAAAAGATGTAGCAGCTAAGAAGATTGGAGAAGCAGTGAAAGATGGTCTTTCTACTATCTCACTGGATAAAGAAAACTGCTATGATAATCCAGAGTATACTTCTGACAATGATAAATTGATCAATCTGACAAAAGATATGAACAAAAAATTAAAAGGAAGTATTACATATAAATTTGGAAAACAAGTGGTAGTTCTTGATAAGAATACATATAGCAGCTGGTTGAAGATCAAGAAAGACTATTCAGGATATACAGTAGATAAAAATGCCATGGAAAACTGGGTATTGAAATTCATGTACAAATATAATACACAGTATGGATGGCACAAGTTTAAGACACATGATGGACGTACAAAGAAGATTTACGGTGGACCTTATGGATGGCGTATCAGCAAGGACAAAGAAATGACTTCTGTGAAGAAGATGTTAGCAAATGGAACAACAGAGACACGAGAGCCATACTGGAGAGAAAAAGGAAAAGTTTACGATGGTGTCAATGGGGATATCGGAGATACTTATGTAGAAGTAGATATGGGAGCACAGACGGTTTACTATTTCAAAAAAGGAAAACTTAAATTCGCAACATCCTGTGTTACAGGTAAGATGACAGCAGACCGTAAGACACCGGAGTGTGTTGCATATATCCTTTATAAACAGCCAAGTGCAACATTAAGTGGACAGGGATACAGTTCTGATGTTAAATACTGGATGCCATTCATTGGAAATGTAGGTTTTCATTCTGCACCATGGAGAGGTTCTTTTGGAGGAAGCGAATATATATCCAATGGATCTCATGGATGTGTCAATCTTCCAACATATGCTGCGGCTACATTATACAAACTTGTAAGTCAGGGAGACCCGGTTGTAACATATTATTAAATAGGAACCAAAGAAATGAGAATTACTATGACAGACTGGATTCATCGAGTGCTAGATGAATATATCAAAGAAGGAGACTGCTGTATTGATGCAACGATGGGAAAAGGTGGAGACACCTATTATTTGTGCAGCAAAACAGGAGAAAGCGGAAAAGTCTACGCCTTTGATGTGCAGGCAGATGCATTAAGACAGACCAGAGAAAAACTGGATAAACATAAAATGAATGCAGAACTGATTTTAGATGGCCATGAGCATATGAAAGAATACGTCAAAGAGATGGCAGTATCTTGTATTATGTTCAATCTTGGGTATCTTCCAGGTGGGGACCATCATCTTGCGACAAAGACCAACACGACGATTCAGGCAGTTGAAGCAGGACTTGGGATGCTAAAGACAGGTGGGATTATGAGCATCTGTATTTACAGTGGCGGTGACAGTGGTTTTGAAGAACGTGATGGGGTGCTAGAATACCTAAGCCAGCTAGATGACCGTAAGTATTTTATTGCAAGACAGGACTTCCCCAATAAGAAAAATAATCCGCCAATGCCGGTATTTATCATAAAATTATAATAAAGAGACAATGGATTCCATATACTTGTATTAAATTGAACCTTAAAGTAAGCAAAAAAGAAGGGTACAGGATATGAAAACCATTGTTTCTGTTTTTTTATATGTGATAATATGCAGTATACAGATATATGCAGTGTCAGCAGAAGAAATAAACTTAAATGCAAAGGCAGCTGTGATCATGGATGCTGAAAGTGGGAAAATCCTCTATGAGAAATCCAAAGATCAAAAAATGCCGAATGCCAGTACAACAAAGATTTTAACATGTTTATATATTTTAAAGCACTGTGATCTTGATCAGATGGCAGAAGTTTCAAAGAATGCAGCGATGCAGCCGAAAGTAAGATTAGGGGTGAGAGAAGGGGAAAAGTATAAAGTCAAAGATCTGCTCTACGGATTAATGTTAGAGTCCTATAATGATTGTGCAGTTGTATTAGCAGAACATGCAGAAGGAAGTGTGGAAAAATTTGAAAAAAGAATGAATCAGATGGCAGAAAATCTAGGTACTTTGAATACCCATTTTGTAACACCAAATGGTCTGGATGGTATAGATAAGAAAGGACGGCATGAAACGACAGCACAGGATCTGGCAAAGATCATGGCGCGATGTATTAAGAATCAGCAATTTCTTGAAATCACGCAGACAAAACAATATACATTTACAGATGGCAGCAGAAAGAGAAGATTTATCTGCAATAATCACAATGCCTTGTTATCCAGCATGCAAGGAGTGATTTCTGGGAAGACAGGATACACTTCAAAAGCAGGATATTGCTATGTGGGGGCTGTAAAGCAGAAGAATATGACGATGACATTTTCTGTTCTTGCCAGTGGGTGGCCGCCGCACAAGACCTATAAATGGAAGGATGTAAGGAAACTGGTTCAATACGCCACAGATCATTACGAGAGACGAGAGATCATTGCAGATACAAGCAAGATCAAAGAAATAAGTATAAAGAATGGTCTTAAAGAAAAAGTCTTGCTAAAAACAGGAAATCTCAAGGCAGCATTTCTGGTAAAGAAGACAGATAAGATAAAGATTGAGAGTATCTTACCCTCTTTCATTGATGCACCCGTGAAAGAAGGACAGAAAGTCGGGGAGATCAAATATTTTATCAATGGAAAAAATCAAAAGAGCGTTCCAATCTACGCAAAGCAAAGCGTAAAACAAAAAGACTACTGGTATTATTTTGAGAAAATAATTCAAAGATTTACGCTGATAGCCTAATGTGCTATGATAAAACAGATAAGAAAACAAGGGAGGCGAAACAATGCTGTTTTTAGAATATCCAAAATGCAGTACCTGCAAGAAGGCAAAGAAATGGTTGGATGAACAAGATATATCTTACGAAGACCGTCATATCATTGAAGACAACCCAACGGTCGAAGAGTTAAAAGACTGGCACGAAAGAAGCGGATTGCCACTGAAGCGATTTTTTAACACAAGCGGTATGAAATATCGTGAGTTAGGGTTAAAAGACAAATTGCCAGAGATGTCAGAAGAAGAACAATACGAACTGCTTGCAACCGACGGAATGTTAGTAAAACGCCCACTGGTTGTAGGAGATGATTTTGTGTTGATCGGGTTTAAAGAAGCACTATGGAAGGAGACATTAGCATGAATCGAGAAAATGCATGGACAACATATGAAGAAGCAGATATCAAGGCATTAGAAGGACTTTGCAAGGAATACAAAGATTTCTTATCCAATGGAAAGACAGAACGTGAATGTGTAGCACAGTCGATCGAATTGGCAAAGAAAGCTGGATATCAGGATTTAGAAGAACTGATCAAAAACCAGACACCATTAAAAGCGGGTAACAAAGTATACCGCACATGGATGGAAAAAACGATCGCATTATTCCAGATCGGAGAAGATGCGATTGAAGATGGATTAAATATCTTAGGAGCACACATCGACTCACCAAGACTGGATCTTAAACAGAATCCATTATACGAAGACACAGAGATGGCATTATTAGACACCCACTATTACGGTGGAGTTAAGAAATATCAATGGGTCACACTTCCAATGGCATTACACGGTGTTGTTGTGAAGAAAGACGGAACAAAAGTCAATATCTGTATCGGTGAAAAAGATGAAGATCCAGTAGTGGGGATCACAGACCTTTTAATTCATTTATCAGGAAAACAGATGCAGAAGAAAGGAAATGTGATCGTAGAAGGAGAAGATCTTAACGTCCTGATCGGAAGCAAACCATTAAAAGGCGAAGAAAAAGAAGCAGTCAAGAAACAGTTGTTACAGTTATTCGATGAAGAATATGGAATCGAGGAAGAAGATTTCTTATCCGCAGAGATCGAAGTCGTACCAGCTGGAAAAGCAAGAGACTTTGGATTAGACCGCAGTATGATCATGTCTTATGGACAAGATGACAGAGTCTGTGCATATACATCCTTAGCAGCTATGTTAAATGTAGAAGCACCAAAGAGAACATCTTGTTGCATCTTAGTAGACAAAGAAGAAATAGGAAGTGTTGGAGCAACAGGAATGCACTCCAGATTCTTTGAAAATACAGTTGCAGAAATCTTAGCTTTAACAGGAGATTATAATGATCTGAGGCTTAGAAGAACGCTGCAGAATTCTTACATGTTATCATCTGATGTAAGTGCAGCTTTCGATCCAAACTATCCAAGTGTAATGGAGAAGAAAAACTGTGCATATTTCGGAAAAGGATTAGTATTAAACAAATACACTGGAGCCAGAGGAAAATCAGGGTCAAATGATGCAAACCCAGAATATATCGCTCAGTTAAGAAAGATCTTTGATGAAGCAAAAGTAGCCTTCCAGACAGCTGAACTTGGAAAAGTTGACGAAGGAGGCGGAGGAACGATCGCCTACATTCCTGCTGCCTACAGCATGAACGTCATCGACTGCGGAGTTGCAGTGTTAAGCATGCATGCACCATGGGAGATTACAAGCAAATCCGATATCTATGAAGTGGAAAAAGGATATGAAGCATTTTTGAAAAACTGCAGATAAGATTTGAAAAATTGCAGGAAAATATAGTATCATGATAAAAGAAGCAGATTCAAGTAGTGATCGGGGAATTGAATCCCGGCCAAACACTTGGATTTGCTTCTTTTTATAAAAATACCTAAAACATAGAATATCTTTCAATATACTATTTCGCAGGGATGATCTCAATCCAATATCCATCTGGATCATTAATAAAATAAATCCCCATATCATGATTCTCAAAACAAATACATCCCATTTTCTCATGGAGTGTGTGTGCTTTGTCAAAATCATCTGCAGTCAAAGCCAGATGGAACTCTTCATCCCCAAGATTATAAGGTTCTTTCTGGTCACGCATCCAAGTAAGTTCTAATAAGAAATCAGAAGATCCATCCCCAAGATAAACGATTTTAAAACTTCCGTCGGAAGCATCCTTTTCACGAACTACATCAAGTCCGAGAGCTTCTTTATAAAACTCCAAACTTTTCTCAAGATTTAAAACGTTAAAATTAAAGTGATTAAATTGAAACATATGTATATCCTTTCTTACAATTCTTAAGTTTTTTTTAAAATTATAATAACAACAAATTTACGTGTTTACAAGAACAAAATGCAAAGATATAATGATAAGAAGAATGAACGAAAAGGAAGGAGCAATATGAAAACATTTCGATTAAGATGTAAAAAACTTTGTGCAGTGGTATTAATGATCGTGACAGCATTTGGATTCTCATTTGCAACACCAAAGACTGCACAAGCGGCCAATACAAAGTATTGGATCAAAGTCAACAAACAGGCCAATGTAGCAACCGTATACCAGTTAAAGAATGGAACATACAAACCGATCAAAGCATTCCTGGTATCTTGTGGAGGTGCCAATACACCAGCAGGTACATTTTATACACCAGCCAAGTACCGTTGGCAGACACTAATGGGACCAAGTTATGGGCAGTACTGTACAAGAGTTCATGGAGGAGTCTTATTCCATTCCGTGTGGTATTATGAAAAGAATCCTTCAACACAGTCTACGGTTCAGTTTAATAAACTTGGACAGACTGCATCTCATGGATGTATCCGTTTATCAGTAGGAGATGCAAAGTGGATCTATGATAATTGTGCATTAGGAACGAAAGTTACTGTATATAGCAGCAGTAATCCGGGACCTTTAGGAAAACCAAAAGGGATCAAGGTATCTACAGCAAGAAGACAGTATTGGGATCCAACAGATCCAAGCAAGAAGAACCCATACCGTAAACAGAAAGCTACATTGACAGTAGCTAAGAAGAAAGCTAAAACAGCAGAATATGGAACTTCTTATAACGTAAAATCAGGAGTTACAGCCAAAGACAAGATCACAAAGAAGAGCTTAACAAAGAACATTACATATACAACAACAAAATATGTAAAAGGTAAATACAGAAAAGCAAAATTTTCAACAAAATCTTTAGGAACATATCGTATTAAGTATACAGTGAAATCTTCTTTAGGAGTTAAAACAACAAAGACGATGGTTGTAAGAGTTGTTGATACATTAGCACCAGTGATCACAGCAAAGAACCGTACAGTGAAAGTTAATACAGCAAACGCGGTAACAGGTGTAACAGCGAAGATGAGAAGTGGAGCTAACAGAACAAGTGCAATGACAGTGAAGATCAAAGCACCTGGAGCATCTGCTTACACAACTTATACATATGCAAAAGCCAAAGCATATAAGTTTAGTAAACCTGGACAATATGCGGTACAGTACAGTGTTAAGAATACAAACAAACCATATAGAGCAGCAACAAAGAAGATTACGATCACGGTAACAGGAAATGTAAATGCCCAGATCAATACATCTGCTGAAATTGTAACAGTACCAGCAGCAAGTACAGATCAGACAGTGATCAATGCAGTTCGTGCAGTTGTAACAATCAATGATAATGGAACGGTTGTGGCAGGAACGAATACAACAGTTACAGTTGTTCTAGTCAAAGATCAGGCAGGAACAGTCACAGCAGCGAATGTTTCTTACAAAGGTAAGAATGGAGTGACAGTGACAAAACAGATCAAAGTTCAGTTTGAACAGGCAACAACAGGAACGACAGAACAGCAAACAACATCAACAGAGTCAACAGCACAGCCACAGCAGTAAGGAATCTTAAAAAGAAGGATGTATTTTAACGATACATTCTTCTTTTTTTCGAAGTTTTTTGACGGGAGAGTTGACACGGCATTTCAGTATGATAAAATAAATAAGATTAAAGAATTTATCAGCTGTTTTCACAAAGCATAGAAAGAAGACGGCCAGAGATAGATACGGCTAGGAGGAATAAAATATGGCAACACCTTATAACCATAAGGCAATCGAACAAAAGTGGAGAAAACACTGGCAGGAACATCCTGTCAATGTAAATGACGGTAAGAAACCTAAATATTACTGTTTAGATATGTTTCCATATCCATCAGGAAGTGGCCTTCATGTAGGACATTGGAGAGGATATGTGATCAGTGATGTATGGAGCCGTTACAAATTATTAAATGGATACTATGTCATTCATCCAATGGGATGGGATGCATTTGGACTTCCAGCAGAAAACTATGCGATCAAGATGGGAACACATCCTCGTATTTCTACAGAAGCCAATATTAAGAATATCAAACGCCAGATCAATGAGATTTCCGCAATCTATGACTGGGATATGGAAGTTAACACAACAGACCCAGAATTCTACAAATGGACACAGTGGATCTTCGTAAAGATGTTCAAGAAAGGCCTTGCATACGAGAAACAGATGCCGATCAACTGGTGTCCATCATGTAAGACAGGACTTGCGAACGAAGAAGTAGTAAATGGTAAGTGTGAACGCTGCGGTGCAGACGTAACCAAGAAGAACTTAAGACAGTGGATGTTAAAGATCACAGCATATGCAGATCGTTTGTTAGCTGATCTTGATAAACTTGACTGGCCAGAGAAAGTTAAGAAGATGCAGGCAGAGTGGATCGGTAAGAGCCACGGTGCAGAAGTTAACTTCAAAGTTGATGGAAGAGATGATGAGATCACAGTTTATACAACTCGTCCAGATACATTACACGGAGCAACATTTATGGTATTAGCTCCAGAACATGAATTAGCGAAAGATCTTGCAACAGATGAGACAAGAGAAGCAGTAGAAGAATATATCTATCAGGCATCCCTAAAATCATCTGTAGACCGTATGCAGGATAAAGAAAAGACAGGTGTATTTACAGGAAGCTATGCGATCAACCCGATCAATGGAGCAAAAGTACCAATCTGGTTATCTGATTATGTACTTGCAGATTACGGTACAGGAGCGATCATGTGTGTACCAGCGCATGATGACCGTGACTTTGAATTTGCTAAGAAGTTTGACATTCCGATCATTCAGGTTATCGCTAAAGATGGTAAAGAGATTGAGAACATGGAAGAAGCTTACACAGAAGCATCTGGTATTATGATCAATTCCGGAGACTGGAATGGAAAAGAATCTT
>UMGW01077845.1_pt1 | contig 12049 bp, 9 predicted proteins | sample 1965371 | NCBI WGS metagenome assembly UMGW01 (sample SAMEA4836082, study PRJEB28245) | human gut metagenome | biome: gut microbiome; material: fecal sample | place: Denmark | collected 2008
GCATCGGGCCGTTCCGGACTTCGGTACGAATCCGCCTTGACGAGAACCGAACTTCGTGCCGTCGCAGCGGCCTTTACGTATTCCTTCCGAAAAAATCGTCGCAGTCGGGTCAAAAATCGAGGTTGAGGTCAATTTTTCGAACATTGCACCTCCTTCTTTCGACTGAATTTGAGGGTCTCCTGCGCCGATCTCCGTGAGAGCACTGCGATGCAAACACCCCGCGGGGATCGCTCAACCGATCCCCGCATCTATAATTAGCCCGCCCGTGCGAACGCGCTCGCGTTCGCCCGTTCGCGGCGACGCGCCTTCGGGCGCCTTGCCGCCGACATCCGACAATCCATTTCTGTGAGTGAGCCATGTACGAAATCGCCCCGCTTCTTGACGACCCGATCCACAACCTGAAGACGATCCGCGACCTCTACCGCTGGGCCATCACCGAGATGGAAACGGCGGACCTCTCCTACGGTCACGGCTCGCCCGACAGCTGGGAAGAAGCGTCGTTTCTCATCTGCCGCGCGTTGAAGCTCCCGTTCGAACACTTCGAAGAATTCCAGGATGCGGCCCTTACGCACAACGAACTCGTTCGACTCGTGCACCTCGTCGACCGTCGCGTACACGACAAGGTCCCGAGCGCCTACCTTCTGAAGGAAGCCTGGCTCACCGGTCACCGCTTCTACATCGACGAACGCGCCCTCATTCCGCGCTCCTACATCGCCGAACTTCTCGAAGAAGACCTCGCCCCCTGGATCGAAGATCCCTACGCCGTTTCCTCCGTGCTCGACCTCTGCACGGGGTCGGGGTGCCTCGCGATTCTCGCCGCGGGCGTTTTCCCGAACGCGTCCGTGACGGGGAGCGACCTTTCCGAAGACGCTCTTGAAGTCGCGAAAATCAACCGCCGCGACTACGACCTTGAAGACGCCCTCGAACTCGTTCAGGGCGACCTCTTCGAAAACCTCCAGGGCCGCACGTTCGACCTCATCATCTCGAACCCCCCGTACGTCACCACGGACTCGATGTCGCGCCTTCCGACCGAATACCGACACGAACCGGAAATGGCTCTCGGCGCGGGTGCGGACGGCATGGACGTCGTGCGGCGTCTCCTTCCCGAAGCGCGCCATCACCTGAACGAAAACGGCATCATCGTCGTCGAAGTGGGCGACGGGCTCGAAGCCGTCGAAGCCGCCTTCCCGGGGCTCGAACTCACGTGGCTTTCCGTTTCGGGCGGGGACGATCAGGTCTTCATGGCGACGAAATCCGAACTCGACCGCTACTTCGGGGCCTAAACCCAAATGCTGCGTCTTCAAAATCTCGCGCTTGCCCGCGGTACCCGCGTTCTTTACGAACACGCGACGCTCGTTGCGTCGCCCGGAGAGCGCATCGGCCTCGTGGGCCCGAACGGCTGCGGCAAGTCGACCCTCTTTGCCGCGATTCTCGGCGAACTTTCTCCCGAGGCGGGCGACATCGAAACGCCCCCTCAGGACCGCATCGCCCATGTCGCGCAGAGTTTCGTCGCGGAGCCGATGCCCTGCATCGACTTCGTGCTTTCGGGCCACGCTCCTCTGATGGCCGCTCGCGCGGCTTTGGCCGCCGCGGAAGCTTCGGGCGACGAAATGGCGTTGGCGACCGCGCACGCGAACCTTGCGGAACTCAACGAAGGCGCCGTCGTCGCGCAGGCGCGCACGATTCTCGCGGGTCTCGGCTTTTCGCAGGCGGACGGCGACCGGTCGGTCTACGACTTTTCGGGCGGTTGGCGAAACCGCATCGCGCTCGCGCGGGCGCTGATGCGTCCCGCCGATTTGCTGCTTCTTGACGAACCGACCAACCACCTCGACATCGACAGTCTCATCTGGCTTGAAAACTGGTTGAAGCGCGTCGAAGCGACGGTGCTCATCATTTCGCACGACCGCGAGTTTCTCGATCGTGCGGTGACGACCATCTGGTCCGTCGAAGACCATTCGGTCGTGCGCTATGCCGGGAACTACACGAAGTTCGAAGCCGAGCGCATCGAAAAGCTGAAACTTCAGGATGCGGCCCACCGCGCCTACGAGCGCGAGGCGGCGAGCCTTACGAGCTTCATCGAACGCTTCCGCGCGAAGGCGACGAAGGCCCGTCAGGCCCAGTCGCGCATCAAGATGCTCGAACGCCTGAAGGCGGTCGAACCGGTGCGCGCCAAGCGCGAATGGCGTTTCGAATTCCCGAAGCCCGTGCGACTGCCCGAGCACCTCGTCGACGCCGAAGCGATGCGGATCGGCTACGGCGAGCGCGTCGTTCTCGACAAGGTGAGTTTTTCCGTCCGTTCGGGCGAGCGCATCGGCGTTCTCGGCGTGAACGGCGCCGGTAAGTCGACGCTCGTCAAGGCGATCGTCGGGGAACTTCCTCTGATGGCAGGCGAAATCCGTCGCGGCCAGGGTCTTGAGATCGGCTACTTCGCGCAGCACCAGCTCGATCAGCTGCGCACGGACGAGACGCCTCTCGAACACATGAAGCGGCTCGCCCCGGACGTGCGCGAGCAGGATCTGCGCGACTTCCTCGGGATCTACCGCTTCTCGGGCGACTTTGCTTCGAGTCTCGTCGGTCCGATGTCGGGCGGCGAAAAGGCGCGCCTCGCGCTTGCCCTCATCGCCTGGAAGAAACCGAACCTTCTCGTTCTCGACGAACCGACGAACCACCTCGACATGGAAACGCGCGAGGCGCTCACGATGGCGCTCTCGACCTTCGAAGGGGCGGTCCTCATCGTTTCGCACGACCGACACCTCCTTCGCGCCGCGACCGAACGCCTCTGGCTCGTGCACGAAGGGCGCGTCGACGAGTACGACGGGGACCTCGACGACTACGCCGAGCTCGTTCTCGAACACCGTCGCACGACGGCCGCCGTCGAGCGCGCCGAGCGCCTGGCCGCCAAGGAAGCGCCTTCCGTCAACAAGAAGGAAGCGCGTCGTCAGGAAGCGCAGGAGCGTCAGCGCATTGCGGAACTTCGCAAGCCCCTCAAAAAGGAGCTCGACAAGGTCGAAAAGGAACTGAGCCGCAAGAGCGAAGCCCTGAAGGCGCTTGCCGCCCGACTCGCCGATCCGGAACTCTATTCGAGTGCGGATCCCGACGAAGTCGCGCGTGTGACGCGCGAGCACGGCGAACTCGCGCCGCAGGTCGAAGAACTCGAAATGCGCTGGCTCGAACTCTCCGAGCAAATCGAGGCGGTGGTCTGACGCCGTTCGCATTTCGGTTGCAGACACAAAAGCCTGCTCAGGCGGAGTCTCCTCTCGGGAGGCTCCGCTTTTTCTTTTTTTCCTTTCGTGACGAAGCGCAAACGCGGCCGACCTTTCGACCGATGCGACCGAGCTCGGGCGCTCGATTTCCGCCGATACACTCGAAATCATCGAAGAAAAACAACGGAGGTATTCGATGATGTTGAAAACGCGTTTGGCCTCGGCCCTCGCTCTTCTGACGCTTGCGGGCGGCGCACTTGCGGCCGCTCCCGCCTGGCTTGACGATGCCGTTTCCGCCGAGGCCGAAGCCACGACGACGATGCGGCACGAACTCCATGCCATGCCCGAGCTCGGCAACCAGGAAAAGAAAACGCAGGCCTACATCGCGGACGTGCTCCGCCGCGCGGGCGTCGACGAAGTGCACGTCGGCTGGAAGGGCGCACCCACGGCCGTGATCGGCGTACTCAACCCGGGCAAGGGCCGCGCGGTCGGGCTTCGCGCCGACATCGACGCGCTTCCCATCAAGGAACGCACGGGGCTTCCCTACGCAAGTCAGGCCAAAGGGGTGATGTGGGGCAACGACGTCGACGTCTCCCACATGTGCGGGCACGACGCGCACATGGCGATGCTCCTTTCCGCGGCGAAGATTCTCGCCGCGCACAAAAACGAGATCGATCGCACGGTGGTCTTCGTCTTTCAACCCGCCGAAGAAGGCGACTCGATCGAAAACCCCTTCACCGCGAAGTCTCCGAAGCTTTCGGGCGCCCGCGCACTCGTTGAAAACGGTCTCCTGAAGGAATACGGGATCGAGCGGATGTTCGGGATCCATGTGATGGCCCGTTTGCCTGCGGGCGAACTCGTCGTCGTCAAAGGCCCCGCCCTCAATTCCGCGGACGGCTTCGAAGTGAAGATCCACGGCACGCAGGCCCACGGCGCGATGCCCTGGACCGGAAGCGACGCGGCTCTTGCGGCCGCGCAAACGGTGGTTGCGCTTCAACAGATCGTCTCGCGCAACGTCAACCTCTCGGAAGGAAGCGGCGTCCTCACGGTCGGGAAGCTCACCGCGGGCGAAACCTCGAACGTCATGACGGGCGAAGCGTACCTCGCGGACACGATCCGCTCGAACCATCCGGGCAACCGCGAGACGATTCTGAAGCGCGTGCCGGAAGTGGTCGAGGGCACGGCGAAGGCTGCGGGCGTAGAAGCCGAGACGCGTCTCATCGAGATTTATCCCGTCACGGTCAATTCGCCCGAACTCGCCGAAGCGATGATGGCGCCCCTGGCCGACTTCGGCGTCAAGGCCGAGATGCGCGCCTACAATCCGGGCGCAAGCGAAGACTTCTCCTTCTACGCCGAACGTGTTCCGAGCGTCTTTTTCTTCCTCGGGGTCGATGCGCCGGGTGCCAAAAACGCGGCCAACAACCATTCCGACAAGTTCGTGATCGACGACTCCGCCCTTACGGCCGGCGTGCGCACGCACTTGGCGGCCGTGCTCGGGGACGCCTCGAAGTAAGTCCCCGCTTTCGGAGCCCGGGACGGCGCCCGAGTTTTGCCGATTCGCCCCTCAAAAAGGCTCTGAATCCCTACGGAGAGTAGCGATTCAGAGCCTTGAAGCTTTATTCGTTAGTGGTCACAAAATCCACCCCCGCCGCCACGAGGCGTAAGGCGGGGACGGCGTCGGTCAGTTTCGGGAACCTTGTCCTGGGGCATTTTGCGAGCTCGTTGCGGGAGCAGAGCCTCTGGGGCAGGCGCAATCCGCAGGCCTCGACGGGGAGGCTTCGAAGTAAGTCCCCGCTTTCGCAAGCCCGGGGCGACGCGCCCCGGCTCCGAAGCCCGCATGACGCAAGGAAAAAGCGGAGCCTCCCGCGTGGAGACTCCGCTTTTTCACGAGTACTTGAGCGCTTCAACCGGTCGGACCGGTTAAGCGCCCGGCATCAGGCCTTGGCTTCGCCTTCGGCGGCCTCGGAGGCTTGCGCGGGCGCCTCGGGAGCGGGAGCGCCCGCACCGCGCACGGATTCGATCAGGTGGTAGACGATCGAATTCACGACTTCGGCGTCGCGGTCCATTTCTTCTTCCGTCGGATCGCGCCCTTCGGCAAAGGCCTGCTTGCAGCGCGGACCGTAGCGCAGCACGTAACCCATGACGATTTCTTCGCGCTTACCCTGCGGCATCGCGGCCGATTCGTCCGTGAGGTAGAGGTTGCGCATGTCGCTCATGAATTCGGCGTTCCCCATCATTTCCGTCATGAACTGCATGTCGAGGGGATTGACGCTGTTGAAGCCCACGCGTTCGACGTCGAGCGCGTCCGCGGGTTCGGGCTTCCAGTCGGGGTAGTCCTTGAGGAATTCGGGCGTCAGGCGGTTCTGGTTGATGATCCCTTCGAAGTCGGGCAGAGTCGAGTTCGCGAGCTGCAGGTTCGCCGTCACGAAGCCCGTGTAGGCGGTGATGAGGCTGTCCTTGCAGTTCGTGACCGAAATCACCTTGTCGCCGCCCATCTGAGCGAGTTCGCCCGTCATGTCGAGGAACGACATCACGAAGTCGATCGCAAAGAGGCAGACGAGGTCGCGCTTTTCCATGAAGCGGTTCTGCACGGGCACGCCCGCGTGAATCATCTTCGCGAGCCCCCAGCGCTCGCGCAGAGCGTCGAGCGCCCCGTTCCCCATCCAGTTCGAGTCGTCGTGGTAGTCGGGACGGATGTTGAGAAGCGTCGCCGCGAGAGCGTAGGCCACGGCCGCCACGCGGTCTTCGCGTTCTTCGAGCGTGTAGGGCGCGCCGCTGTGCAGGGCCCGCGCAAGCGAATACGCAAAGCCGATGAACATGTCCTGGAGCTCGAAGTAGTTCGAGAGGTCGCCGTGCTGCTGCTCGGGACCCGACCAGTTCTGGGCGAGGAATTCGAGATGCGGGAAGCCCTGTTCTTCGTAAAAGCGCTTGTTGAGCGATTCGCGCAGGTAGTCGAGCATCTGCACGTAGCTCACGGGCCGATCGGCGCCTCCCTGACGACGCTTCGACAATTTGCGCGCACGGCGCGCCGCAACCTTACTCTCCGGCATGATGGGTCGGGTCCTTTTTGTATTCGTGTGCGGCCGCAATTGAGGGGTGGAGCGTCGCAGCGGCCTTTCGACGCGGTCGGAAAAAGACTTTAGCGCGCATTTCTTAAGTCTTGATTGCGTTCTTCGCGCCGACCGCCCCTGCCGACAACGCGCGTTTCGGGGAAACCGTAGGGCGGATTTGAGAAGGTGCGGCCGCGGGTATACAATGAGGCAAAACCGTTCAATCCCGTATCGCGCATGCGCCCCCGAAGGGGCACCCCGGTTCGGGCTTTTTTCCCTTTTTCCCCCTATCCCGCAACTGTGAGGTTCAACGACATGTCCGACATCGACCGCGACCTTTCCGAGACCGAAGCGGCGCACCTGATGCCCGATCCGGAATGGCTTCAGGCCACCCTGAACGACGCGAGCGAAGCGCTCCTTGAGGTGCTCGCCAAGCTTGAGGCGAATCCCGACGAGGAAACGTCCGAAGAAATTCTCAAGAACGACCTCGTGCATGTCTACGCGAAGCTCAACTACGCGGTGAATTCCGCCCGTCTGGGCCCGGCCGCGCTCACGGCCCTCTCCGAAGACGAAGTGATCGCCTGGCCGGCGAAGATGCCGTTCCTCACGTTCGACGAAATCGACGACCTCGGCTGCGAAGAAGAAGAAGAGGACGACGAGGACGCCGAAGCCTGAGTCGGCGTTCTCCTCAAAGAATTCGGCCCGTACGCTCGTGAAGCGTGCGGGCCGTTTTCGTCTTCAAGTCCTCGGAAAGAGAGGTTAATCCGACAACTCAATTCCAGCCGTTGAATTCCGAGACGGTCTTCCAGGCGACGTCGCGCAGGAACGCGGCCGTTTCGGGGTCGAGCGGCTTTTCGCATTCGCCGAGGTAGTTGATGTCGGCGGGCGTACGGTGAAAGAGCGTCGCGTAGAGGACGGCGCCGTAAAGGTACGAGCCCGCCGCCGACGGGTGGCTCTTGTCGGGCATGTACATTTCAAGGGCGGGCTTCGCCTTGATCGCCTCCTCGAAGGCAAGCCCCACCGGGACGACGCGCATCTTCGCCTTGTTGGCGATACGAATCGTCGTGTCGGCGAGCCGCTTGATGTCGTCGGGCTTGTCCTTCTTCGCCCAGGTCATGACGAGGAGCGGCGTGCTGCCCGCTTCGCGGATGATGTCCGCCTGCTCAAGGGCGTACTTTTCGAAGAAGGGAATGCGCTTTTTCGACGTGGCGCCCGCCGAATTTTCCTGCAGCAGCACGACGTCGAACATGGGGTGCGCGAGCTTTCCGTCCTTGAGTTCGGCATAAGGGTCCAGCTCGTGAGGCGAAAGGTAGTGCCGCATGTCATGGAACGACAAGGAGCCCGAAGAAATCGTGAGAAGGCGCGTTTTCATCGTTTCCTTCGGGGTCCCGTTTTGCATGAAGCCGCGCAGATACGTATGCACGCCGCAGTTATAGAAGGAATAGGAGTTCCCGACCAGGAGCGCCACCTTCGGGGCTTTAGCGAGCGGCGCGGTCACATCGGGCGTGACGGTGTTTTCGAGCGCCTGCGCGCACCCGACGGCAAGGAAGGCGCCGGCCGCGGCGGCGGCGAACTTTCGAACGAATGACATGATGGAAGTCCTCGTGAGATGCGGGCGCGGGCCGTAGCAGCCCGGGCGCCCGCGTTAATTCAGGCGTCAGAACTTGTGAACCAGGCCGACCGCGATCGTCGTACGGTCGAGGTCCCCGTCACCGTTGTAGATGTTGTAGTCCTTCGCAAGACCTTTACGCCCTTCGAGGTGCGAAAGGACGCCGTAGACGTTGGTGCGCTTGCTGAAGGGTTTGGCTAGTTGCAATTCAATGCACCAAATCTACCGACGCGCAGAATAGATGCTACCATATTTATGGGATCTGCCTTTGAAGGAGGTCGATATGTACGTCGGTATTCATTACTTCATGGAACTTTACGGCGTATCGGCGAGCACGATTCGTCGGTGGTGTGACAGCGGAAAGCTTGTCGTGCATCATCGAACCTTCGGCGGTCACCGGCGCTTTGCCGTCGACGCTCCTGCCGCCGAGACCGATGAAAGAGCCATCGTCGGCTATGCTCGGGTCTCCTCGTACGATCAAAAGTCCGACCTTGAGCGGCAGGTCGAGCGCCTCAAGCGTTCCGGCTGCGACGAGGTCCTGACCGACATCGGCTCCGGTTTAAATTGTCGGAAGCCCGGCCTCAACACGTTGCTCGGACGCTTGCTCTCCGGGCGGGTTGGCGTTCTTCGCGTCGTCCATGAGGACCGCCTGTTGCGATTCGGCACGGAGCTGATACGTCGCATCTGTCGCCACGAGCGCACGAGCTTCGAGGTGATGGAAGAGCGACCCGCGATGTCGTTCGAAGCGGAGCTCGCCAAGGACGTCATCACGTTGATGACGGTGTTCTGCGCTCGGCTCTACGGTCGCCGAAGTCATCAAAACAAGGAGGTTGCAGGCGACGCTGCGGGGCCTCCTACCGGACCCCCACACCCCCCGCACAAAAGTGCTATCGTGAGTGCTCCATGATTGTGTGGTTACCTCCATGATGAAACCCGTTTTCCCGAACTACATCCACCTGAAAGAGTCTCGCGTCAAGGAACTCTGCGTCAACGAGGCGCCCGCCTACCACGTGGGTACCCGAGCGGTGGATATTGAGCACCTCGACCCGGAAGACGAGGCAGTGTTGATCGAGCTGCTTCTGCGATGGAACAAGCAGGTGAACGTCTTCGTTCAAAAGTTTGAGTCCTCGGAGTGGCGACTGTTCTTAATCGGGAACGGGTATCGGAAGCTTCGCGACGCTTTGGTGGCCGGGGAAAATCCGACCTCGTATTTCGGACTTCAGGGGCGGCACTGGAAGGTGGGCCTGCAATTTGCAAGCTCCGTGCAAAGCAACCGCTGGCGGTTGGCGCAAACCAACGCTCTGAAGTCGATCAAGAAAGGATCGCGATGGGTAGCTTTGTGTAAGGACGCTCAGAAATTTGTTCGTCGCATGCTCAACAGTCTGAGCATCGACTTCTTTGACCTGATGGACGAGAAAACCCCCAATCTTTCGGATCGTGAAAAAGGCATCCCGGATATTGAAAAATTGTGTGCCTGGGTGCGGCATAAAGTCCAAGACTGTCTGGGGAAAATCCCGGAGGTGTCTCCGACTTTGATTCGTTTTGATTCCGACTCGTTCAAACTTGAAGAAGAGGACGGACGCCAGTATCTGTCGTTGATGAGCCTTACGCCGGGAAAGCGCATCAAGCTTCCCATTTTGGGATACGTCCCCGCTCGAAAAGTCGACGGCAAAAACAAGCTCTCCACAATTAGCGTCATTAAGAGTCATGGCACTTTGAAAGTGGAATTTCAGTATTCGCTGAAAAAACCGGACGGAAGCCTTCGAATCAAGCCGTTGCTCCTGCCCGATGCGTACCGTTTGAAGGACGGTTTCGCCGTCACTCGCGCAGTGGATCTGGGATTGACAGAGCCCCTCACGACCAATGACGGGATTCGCTTCGGCGCTCATGAAAGTCGACTCGACCTCGGGAAGCGCTCGAACGGCCGCACCTTGGAGATCCCGGGGCTCGGCGAACTGATCGAGCGGTATGCGCAATATCTCGACCGGAAACAGGCCGAACGCAACCGATTCGAAGCGATGGTCCGCGATCCCGATACGGACAAGAAGAAAAAGAAGCGCATCAAGAAGAACAACCTGGGATCGAAGCGGTATGAAGCGGAAATCCGTCGACTCAAGGCGGCCATCGTATGTTGCATCAACAGGGCTATAAACAATTTGTTTGCCCGGTGCCCCGCCAATGTTTATGTCCTTGAGTGCCTCTCCGAGGTGTTTGATTTGAAAGGGATCTCGAAAAAGGTACGCAGAAAACTTTCGATGTGGTGTCGCGGAATAATTCGTGAGCGAATGTATTACAAGGCTGCGAAGCGAGGCATAAGAATTGTCGAGGTTGCCGCGGCTTACTCGTCGCAACAATGCCCGATTTGCGGACACGTGGACCGAAACAATCGACACGGGGACAAGTTCCACTGCAAGGCGTGCGGCTACATCGGGGATGCCGACCAGGTTGGGGCGCTGAATTGCCTGAAAAGAGCGGAATCGCCAAAGTACGAACGATTCATGTCGACAGAGCAGGTTCGCAAGCTTTGCCGGGAGGAGTACCTCTCATACTGTAAAGCTCACAACCTTGAGCCCTTGCCCGAAGCCAGACCCAAACCTAAAACCAAACCACGAAGTCGGCCAAGGTGCTAAAATAACGCGTAATTTTCAGAATCATATGAAGGCTTACAGGAAATAAAGAATCAAATGATTTCCGAGATGTAGTAATGCCATGCCTCCCATGTCGCCGGGGGCGGTCCATCTCCCTCCTTGGCTTCGCGAACGGGAAACCGGGAGTGTGCCATCAAGGACGAGGCCATAAAAGCCGGCCGTGAAAACGACTGGCATGTGAGGGGGATTCCGCAGGCATCGGGAGAGAAAACGGCGCGCTTAGAGATAATTACCGTTCGCGTGCCGGGCTTCGCAAGGAGTACGAATTAGGCCCAAAACCGGATGATTTGATGGGTTTATACGAACGGATAGATGTAGCCCGCGCCGAGCGCATAGTAGCCCGCATCCCGACCGAGGTCGCCCACGTTGTTGTTCGCGATGTTGCGGCTGTTTTCGCCTTCGACGTAGATGCCGCTCAAGCGAACGGAGCCGCCCCACGCGGGAATCCGCGCGCCGATCATGTAGCTGTTGCCGTCCCAATCCTGGATTTGCGCGTTCTTCGCGGTTTCGCCGTGCTTGCCGATCTTGATGCTCTGCAAAGCGCCGACGCGGTCGAGCCCCCAACCGCGCTGGTAGCCGCCCATGACTTCCATGAAGCCGAAGTCGTACTTCGCACCGACGAAGAGCGTCGTCGGATCGGCGTCGTCGTTGGCGGCGTAATCTTCGTCGCTCATGAAGATGCGTTCCGCACCGACCATCACGCCGAAGTTCCCGTACGTGTAGTCGACGGTGCCGCCGAGGAAGCGGTTGTTGTCGTTCCATTTTTCGGCCTCGGTGCCGCTCGTATTGAGCGAGCCCGCGAGGACGACGCGGAACCCTGCAAGTTTCGGCGACTGGTAGAAAATCCCGTTGTCGACACGCCCGCCCTTCCCGTAGAAAAGGAGGCCTGCATCCCCGTACGTGACGCCGAAGGGCGTGAAGCTTCCGATGCGGGTGAACTGGTCGGAGCCCGACATGGGCTTCCCGGAGCGGCCGAAGGCGAGTTCGCCGTAGGAGCGGTTGTAGAGCGAAAGGGTCGACTGACGACCGAAGAGTTTTCCGGAGCTCGAGAGTTCGCCCGTATCCGAATCAAAGCCCGACTCCAGAACGAAGCGGACGGCCCAGCCGTCCTCCGTGAGGGCTTCGCTGCCTTTGAGGCCCCAGCGAGACCCCGTGGAGCGGCCCGAGGTCATGACCGCCGTGTCCTGCGCGTCGCCGTGGTTGATCGTATAGAGAAAGCCCGTGTCGAGACGGCCGTAGACCTCAACGTCGGCAGCTTGGGCCGTTCCGAACATTCCGAAAATCGCGAGCGCGAGGGCGGCCGCCGAGGCCGAGCGGGTGAATCGAGTCATGATGCGTACTCCTTTTCTTGGTCGGTTGCGCGGGCCCCGGGTCAAGGGGTTCGCACGAGATTGAGAACGAGTGTAGGAGTCCGCAACCGAAGCTCACCAGACCGCGGCGGGCAAAGAAACTTTGCCGTTCGCGCAATCGGTCGGACCGAAGAGCCGTCGGATCCTCGAATCGGGTAGGAGGCGCAGGGATGTCCCTGCGCCGTCCTCC
>UMGW01056318.1_pt1 | contig 11989 bp, 7 predicted proteins | sample 1965371 | NCBI WGS metagenome assembly UMGW01 (sample SAMEA4836082, study PRJEB28245) | human gut metagenome | biome: gut microbiome; material: fecal sample | place: Denmark | collected 2008
GTTTTTCAATTTGTTTTGTCAACTATCTATTGTAACATAACACGTTAGCATACGAAGGAATATTTATGCTTCAAAAAAAATTCGCAAAAAAATTTGAAAAAGGGGTTGACAAGACAGATGAACTGTGCTATAATAATTAAGTCGCTGAGAGAGAACGACACAAAAACAAATAATTAATGTGGACAGGTGTCCGAGTGGTTTAAGGAGCTGGTCTTGAAAACCAGTGATACGGCAACGTACCGTGGGTTCGAATCCCACCCTGTCCGCCACATTTTTTATATATACAGGTTTGCGGATTTACCCAAGTGGTGAAGGGGCTCCCCTGCTAAGGGAGTAGGTCTGGAAACGGGCGCGAGAGTTCAAATCTCTCAATCCGCGCCAGCAAAAGTTTAAGCTTTTGCTTGTATCCGCTTTACGTTATGTAGAGCGGATTTTTTTATTGCATAAATACTAAAATACCGCAGAGAAGCTTTTGTCCTCTGCGGCATTTTTTTATTCTGCAAGCCCTGCGGCACTTTTCATTCTGTCTTTGAAGAAATGATCGAATACTGCCACGCACCTTCCCACAAGGAGCATAGCCGCCACCGTTCCGATACCGATACCTATTATCCGCTTGTCAAACAGCAGACCTATCACGCAGGCAATGGCAACACACGATGCGTCAAGTATATTCTTGCCAAAGCCCATGTTCTTTCCTAAGGCTTTTCCTATAGCCTGAGCAAGACCGTCGGCTGGGTTCGGCACGAACTTCATGGCTATCATCATTGACATTCCCGCACCCGTGCAGATTATCGCTGCTGCAAGATACAACGTGTTCTGCCACAAATGTCCGAAATTGAAATCAAGCAGCTTTGAAAACATATTCAGCAGCAGGCTGAACACAATGCTGAATGGTATTTGCAGCCAGTCTATAACAGTTCTGTCGCTGCCTTTTATTATCATTTCTATCACAACGAACAGTGCATATGTAGCAAAAGTCACAAGAGAAAAATTCACATCCCATATACTCGATATGGCAAATGGCACTGATATAATAGTGGATACCCCTAGCCCTGTTTTGATGTTCATCGTTATCCCTGCGGCAAGTATCACAAGCCCCATGGCATATATAGCCGCCCTTGCGGCATAATTCTTCTTTTCCAAACTAAATTCGCCTCCATACCAATTATACCACCTTCATCACACTTTTTCAAGAGCGCAAAAAAGCTGCCGTACCAAAAGGCACAGCAGCTTTTATACTATATAATAGTATCAGAGTTATTGATTATTCCTTTGGACCTGCTGATACAAGAGCCTTACCTGCTGGGTTGCCCTCATACTTAGCAAAGTTCTTAACAAATCTGCTTGCAAGATCCTTAGCCTTTGTCTCCCACTCGGAAGCGTCAGCATATGTGTCACGAGGATCGAGAATTGCAGGATCAACGCCTGGAAGCTCTGTTGGAACTTCAAAGTCAAAGTGTGGTATCTTCTTTGTAGGTGCGTTGAGAATATCGCCGTTAAGAATAGCGTCGATAATTCCACGAGTATCCTTGATAGAGATTCTCTTGCCTGTGCCGTTCCAACCTGTGTTTACCAGGTATGCCTTAGCACCGCTCTTCTGCATCTTCTTAACAAGCTCTTCAGCATACTTTGTTGGGTGAAGCTCAAGGAAAGCCTGACCGAAGCAAGCTGAGAATGTTGGTGTAGGCTCAGTGATTCCACGCTCTGTACCTGCAAGCTTTGCAGTAAAGCCAGAGAGGAAGTAATACTGTGTCTGCTCTGGTGTGAGGATAGATACTGGAGGCAGTACGCCAAATGCGTCTGCTGAAAGGAAGATAACGTTCTTTGCAGCAGGTGCAGAAGAAATAGGTCTTACAATGTTCTGGATATGATCGATAGGATAAGATACACGAGTGTTCTCTGTAACGCTCTTATCAGCAAAGTCAATCTTGCCGTTCTCGTCAAGAGTTACGTTCTCAAGAAGAGCATCTCTTCTGATAGCGTTGTAGATATCAGGCTCAGAATCCTTATCAAGGTTGATGACCTTAGCATAGCAGCCGCCCTCGAAGTTGAATACTCCGTTGTCGTCCCAGCCGTGCTCGTCGTCACCGATAAGAAGTCTCTTAGGATCTGTAGAAAGTGTTGTCTTACCTGTACCGGACAGACCAAAGAAGATAGCTGTGTTCTCACCGTTCTTGTCTGTGTTAGCTGAGCAGTGCATTGAAGCCATGCCCTTGAGTGGAAGGAAGTAGTTCATCATTGAGAACATACCCTTCTTCATCTCTCCACCGTACCAAGTGTTGATGATTACCTGCTCACGGCTTGTGATGTTGAACATAACAGCTGTCTCAGAGTTAAGACCAAGCTCCTTATAGTTCTCTACCTTAGCCTTTGAAGCGTTGTATACAACGAAGTCAGGCTCAAAGTTCTCAAGCTCCTCAGCAGTTGGCTTGATGAACATATTTGTTACAAAGTGAGCCTGCCAAGCAACCTCAACGATGAAACGGATAGCCATTCTTGTATCCTTGTTAGCGCCGCAGAATGCGTCAACTACGAAAAGTCTCTTATTTGAAAGTTCCTTGATAGCGAGTTCCTTAACAGACTTCCAAGCCTCCTGTGAAGCTGGGTGGTTGTCGTTCTTGTACTCGTCAGAAGTCCACCAAACAGTGTCCTTAGAATTTTCGTCCATAACGATGAACTTATCTTTAGGTGAACGGCCTGTATAAACGCCTGTCATAACGTTTACTGCGCCAAGCTCACTCTCCTGACCCTTTTCATAGCCTTCGAGTGTTGGCTTTGTTTCTTCCTCGAACAGCTGCTCGTAAGAAGGGTTGTAAACAACTTCTGTAGTTCCGGTGATACCGTACTTGCTCAAATCGATCTTTGACATGTTGCAATAACTCCTTTTCAAAAAAATATCGTTAATAGGCGCTATAATGAAACAGCACACACCGGCACATTCATTTTCTTTCCTTATTATTAAGCATAAGCTATACAGAAATTCATCTGACAATTGAAAACACACTGCCAGCGTTTCATGCTGTGCTCCTATTACAGCAATATAATTATACCACATATTTTTCTGAATTGCAAGGGTAAACGCAGATTTTGTGAGCTGATTTTTTACATTTCGCTTAAATCTATAACGATTTTTTATGAATAAATGTAATTTCATGGTATAAAATAGATAATAAAAGATATTGACTATTATCAATAGTTAGTCTAAGCTTGCGCAGACGATTTTGCAGTATCAATATAAAATAATTGCATTTTTATGCTTCTTTGCAAAAAAACGCCCCAAATTATGCAGGCAAATTCCGCTTTCCTGCAAACAGAAAAAAGGCAGTCCACAAGGAACTGCCCTTCTCCGAAATATCAACAATAGGGGAGATCTTATTTACTTTTTCTTCTTAGCCATGACCACAGCTGCACCGCTCAGAAGTGCAAGAGCGAATGCTCCTCCAGCAACTCCGGTCGATGGGTTTGTGTTTGAAGCGTTTGAAGCTGCCTTTGAGCTGCTGTCTGACTTGCTGTCAGTTGCCTTGCTGTCAGAAGATGAGCTGTCGGAAGATGAGCTGTCGGAAGCAGAACTGCTCGTATCTGACGAAGCATCAGAACTGCTTACGCTGTCAGGCTGTGAAGAAGCAGGTGCTTTCTTTACAAGGTTTGCCACAGCGTCATTTATAGCCTTTACCATAGCGTCCACGTCAGCCTGCTCTGTGATGTTCTTTGTTCTGTCGATAGCGGCAAGAGCCTTTTCGACTTCTGAGAAGTCCTCATAATCGTCCTTGTTGAGAGCCTTTGCGGCTTTCTCTGCCTTGTCAAGCTCTGTGTAGTCTGCTGACTTGTAAACAAGTGCCTCAACAGCGTCGTTTATATCTTTCGCCATTTTGTCAACATCTGACTGCTGTGTAAGGTTTTTAGTTCTGTCGATAGCTTCAAGTGCCTTTTCTACGGCTGTAAAGTCCACATAGTTGTCCTTATTAAGAGCCTTTGCAGTTTCTTCTGCCTTGTCAAGCTCTGTATAATCTGCCTTTGCATACTCAAATACAGCCGAACTGTCTCTATGAACTGCGAATGGTTTTTCACATTCATCAGTATGGAATGTACCGCCCTTTATCTCGCACTTTTCGCAATCGTTAAGGAAAATTCCTACGTCACCACCGAGTGTGATATCTCCTCCCGAGATAAGACCGTTCTTTATATTGTCTGTACCAAGATAAATATCCGCAAGCTTGGCATTGATATCTACCTTTCCGTCCTTTATAATCAAGCCTGTCTTAGGCTCAGGGGCACCTATACCAACTACTAATATTCCTGCTCTTCCTGCATTGATATTCACATCTCCGCCGTATATCTCAACAGAGCCGTTTGCATACAAACCGTCATTCCAGCCACCATCGGCAACTTCACTTGTGTCAATATTAAGAGTTGCGTCCATTACCTTTATGGAATAAAGTGTTATGACAGCACCGCCCTTTGCGTTGACAGTTCCTGACTCAAAAGTAACATTAGGCTGATCCATTACTGGAAGGTTGCCTGTTTCTTCAAGATTAAGCGCACTGTCCTTAGTCTTTCCACTTAGTACTACACCGGTATCTTTTGCGCTTCCTTTTCTCGAAATAACTGTAGTGCCTGAGGTCATCTTGTTATCTCCTGAGAAAACTATATTAGTAACTTTTTCTCCGTCAACAATGACACAAGACTTTTTCGCCGTCGAAAAATCAACATTGTCAAGTGTAAGAGTAGAAGTTGCTGCGTCCCAGCTCCAGCCCTCGTCTTCATTTTTCTGATCGTTCTGAAATCCTGCCACTGTAAGGTCAAGAGTTGTAGTTCTCTGCTGATTTGCCGCAAAAACATTTATTGCAGGCAAAGATGCCATACATATGACTGTTGCGAGCATCGTGCTAAAAATTCTTGTCTTTTTCATATTTTATCCTCCCGAAATATAAGACTTCATATCATATTTGCATTGCGATATAAAACCGCCCTGCTTATAATTATGATAGCAGAGCGGTAATAATTTTTCAACTATTTTGACACAAGCGGTCAAAAATCTGCACAAGCGGTATTCATTTAAACAAATAATGTATGAAAGTCCCACTTACTTCCTTTATATATCTATTTAATGGATATATTACTTTTTCTTCTTAGCCATGACCACAGCCGCACCGCTCAGAAGCGCAAGAGCGAATGCTCCGCCTGCAACACCGGTCGATGGGTTTGTGTTTGAAGCGTTTGAAGCTGCCTTTGAACTGCTGTCTGCCTTGCTGTCAGAAGATGAGCTGTCAGAAGCGGAACTGCTCGTATCTGACGAAGCATCAGAACTGCTTACGCTGTCAGGTTGTGAAGAAGCAGGTGTTTTCTTTACAAGGTTTGCCACAGCGTCATTTATAGCCTTTGCCATAGCGTCCACATCAGCCTGCTCTGTGATGTTCTTTGTTCTGTCGATAGCGGCAAGAGCCTTTTCGACTTCTGAGAAGTCCTCATAATCGTCTTTGTTGAGAGCCTTTGCGGCTTTCTCTGCCTTGTCAAGCTCTGTATAGTCTGCTGACTTGTATGCAAGTTCAAAAGCCTGTGTATGTGTTGCGATATCTGCTGAAATAGTTATTTCCTTGCTGAGAGGCTCGCAATCGTCAGCAGTTACCTCTACTGTGTAAGTGCCTGCTGTAAGCATTGCAGTATTGTTTGTTATCTCTTTTCCGTCTACCTTTATTACAACATTTTTCAGGTCAGCAGGTGTTACTTCAAAATCAACTGCATATTCCTTAGTTGGCAGGACAGGTGTTTTTCCCTCAACATACTGATACTTTGCACCGTCGGCTGTCAGCTCGTCATAAAATTCTTTTGTTGTCATATAGTCATATGATTTAGCCTTGCCTGCTTCTTTATTTGAACCGCAAGCTTCAACATTTTCTGTTTCTGTGAAATAGTTGTTTTTAAAGTCAGGTGTAGACGAGGAATCCTTCCCCACTATTCCGCCGAAACGTGTATATGGCTTTTTGGCTGAGTACTGTGAAAGGTCAATTTCTCCTGCAAAATAGCAATCACTTACAGAACCGCCGGCTACTGAACCAACGATACCGCCTACATCTGTGGTTCCGTTGCCAACCGGCGTGAGTTTTCCTGTAACATAGCTGTTTATAACCTTGGAATCGCCATACAAACGTCCTACGATACCGCCGGCGTCTGGTGCAGCATATACCATATCGCCTGTGCTTGAACAATAGCGGACTTCCGTTCCATTCTGTGCATATCCAACTATACCGCCCACATAAAGACTTCCGCTGTCGCCTGAGATAGTTATGTCTGCTGTGTTCTCACAATACTCAAAAGTTGTGCCGTCTGCCTGACCTACCATGCCCATTAAGCCATAAACATATTTGCCGTTATTGTTGAAAGATACGTTTGACACACAATCAGAAATAGTACAATCACCTGCAAATCCTGCAATAGTGCCATAAAAAGTATAGTCGTTATCAGTATTTGTCACATCCAGATTTCCCTCTATAGTCAGACCTGATACCTCTGCTTCCTCAATATCGCCAAAGAAACCGACCAACACGTCTTTACCATAAATAGACGTAAAATCAATGTTTGAAATAGTATGACCGTTTCCGTAGAATTTGCCGCTGAAACAATGTTCAAGGTCGCCGTTTTCATCGATAACGTTTCCGATAGGCGTCCATACAACACCTGTCAAGTCAAGGTCATTTTCAAGAACAACAACTGCGTCCTTATTCTTGTCATAATCTCCGTTGTTTACCGCTTTTGAAAACGCCAACAGGTCGTCAACAGTTTTTATTACCGTCTTATTATCGTCTGCAAATGCCGTTGTCGGCACAAACAAAAGACAGCCCGTCACCAAAAGACTTAAAATTTTCTTTTTCATTCTAATTCCTCCATAATATTTTTCTGGGTTGATATTTCTTTTTTTACTCAGAACATAATTTTACTCGATTATTTTAACACGGCCTACACACTTTGTCAATAGATTTGGCACAAACGGTCAAAAATCTGCACAAGCGGTAACAAAATAAATGAATAATACTTGAATTTTGCTTTGATGTGTGTTATTATATATTAAGAAATCATGTATAAGAAAGGATTTTTACAGTATGAGAGTGGCATTGGTAGACGATAATAAAAACGACCTTGCACTCCTTCATGAATATATTTCCGAACAAACCGCTCACAGCTGTCAGATAGATACGTTTTCAAGCGGAGAAAGCTTTTTGTCATGCTGGCAGATGGGAGCTTATGATCTGGTGGTGCTTGATATATTCATGGGGAAAATGACAGGGATAGAGGTCGCAGAAAAGCTTCGTGAAACAGACAAAAACGTGCATATCGCATTCGGCACTTCAAGCAACGAGTTTGCAAGCGAAAGCTACGACCTCAACGCCTGCTACTATCTTTGTAAGCCCTTTCAGGCTGACAAAGTAAAAGCAATGCTCGACCGGATCGGTTCTGATGAAATTGATCGTATGCGTTCAGTTAAGCTTCCCGACGGTCAGAACGTGATACTCAGAAATGTTATCTACATAGACTGTGCGTCACATATCGTGACAATCCATTGCACAGACGGTGAAAGCATAGTTTCAAGAAATTCTTTCGCTGAGATCGAGAGCATTTTTTGCAGTCATTCATACTTTTACACCTCCACCAAAGGCGTCATCGTGAATTTCTATGAGATAGCCCAGCAAAAAAGCGACCTTTTCATAATGAGCGACGGCACACATATCCCCATAAGCCGCCGAAAATCCAGAGAAACATTAGACGCCTTCGCTCAGTTTCGCTTCAGTGATCTGCGAAAAGGCGGTGAGCAGTAATGCCTCCTTTATACCGCCTTGTGGAAGTGGGCATATATTCCCTTCTGAATTTTCTGCCACTTATGGTGCTTGCCCTTTATCCCTTCCGGCATAGGCTTCGCTTTTCCAAAACAGCTACTGTGGGACTTGTTGTGGCTCTTTCACTGGTGCAGATCTTCTTAGGCTGGCAGGCGGCATTTTTCAGCACAAATGCAGGTCTGCTAAGTGCAGTCAGCACCCTGCTCTATGCGGCTTTTTACTTTTTCGCTGTGAAGGTCAAGGTGGGCAAAACAGGCTTCACACTGCTTTTGCTTTCAAATAACGCAAGCTTTATCGTCATTACCTCAAAATGTCTGGAGGGCATTCTGTTCCCGTCACTTGCCTATGAGTCATACCGCTGGTCGTTTTCCCTTTGTATGCTTATGACAGAAGCCGTGGTATGGGGACCGCTTTTTATCTACATGAAAAAGGTCTACACACCTGCGGTGGAAAGAGAGCCGTCAGGTCTGGAGTGGCGCTATCTTTGGCTTATCCCATTTACGTTCTATATAATATGGTACTATACGCTCTACGGCAACTCTACGAAAAGCAGCTTAGAGCTTGCTCTGGAGCCAAAGAACACCATAGCTCTGTTCTTTATAAACGCAGGAGCGTTTCTGGTGTATTACATCGTGGCACGGCTGGTCATCGAACAGCAGAAAAATCTGCGGCTTCAGGAAAATAACCACCTGCTTGAAATGCAGAACCTGCAATATGACTATTTGCAGGATAAGATAAAAGAAACAAGACGCTATAAGCATGATGTCAGACACCATATCGCTCTTATGCAGGAGCTTCTGAAAAAGGGCGAATACGATAAGCTTTCGGAATATCTCAATTCTTTCAGGGATTCTATGCCCGATATATCAGAACACATTTACTGCAAAAACACATCTGTAAGCGCACTCCTTGCATATTTTGCTCAAATAGCGGAAAGCAGTGGCATTGAATACAAGGTGAGCGCTGACATACCAGATGATATAAAAATAGACATAACCGACCTCTCTGTGCTTTTCGGAAATCTTATCGAAAACGCCATTCACGGCTGTGTGTCTGACAGTGCAAAGAATAAAAAAATAATAATCAGAGCAAAGGCTGACAGCTATTCCCTATGCCTGGCGGTGGACAACACCTTCACCGGAACTATCCTCACCGACTCAGAAGGCGGTTTCCTTTCCTCAAAACGCAAAGGCAAAGGGATCGGAACAGAATCTGTCAAGAACATTGCCGCCAAATACAATGGCGTAGCTAAATTTGAATACGGTGACGGAATGTTTTACGCTTCCGTAATGCTGAACATATGAAAAAAGGCGGAAAGCTCGCAAAGAGCCTCCGCTTTTTCTGTTTTATCATCCTCCAAGCTTTACATTTTCAATTGTTGCCACAACAAATAATTCACATATCATTTATAAAATGTTTCTTGTATCTTTTGTGCAAAGTGCTATAATCTAGTTGAAAATACGGAGAGAATTCCGTATAAAGTTAATAAATCAAACAAATCGGAGGTAATTCATTATGATGGGAAGACTCAGAGCAATGCGTGAGCCGCTCAAATATGTTCAGGGCAGAGATGCTACACTTAAGTTTCATGAAGAAATGGGCTATATGGGCAAAAGGTGGCTGTTTGTATGTTCAAACAGTGGCTACAAAGCCTGTCATGACAAGATAGAGAAAAGCTTTGGCGAACTTGACGATTACAGACGCTATGAAGTATTTGGTGGTATATCAAGCAAGGGCGAGATAGCCAAAATGGAAGAGATAGTAAAGGCTGACAACATCGACACAGTAGTTGCAGTTGGCGGCGGAAGCGCAGTTGATACTGCAAAAGCTACAGCATACTACACAGGCAAGCACATTGTTATCGTGCCTACAGTTGCGGCAACAGATGCGCCATGTACAGGTCTGTCAGTAATATACAATGATGACCACAGCTTTGACAAATATCTTTTCTATCCTACCAATCCAGACGCAGTAATGGTAGACACAACAGTTATCGCAAACGCACCTGTAAAGTTCCTTATTGCAGGCATGGGCGATGCACTTGGTACATATTTTGAGGGCAGAGCTTCCATAAGAACAGAGTCTGCAAGCCTTGAAGGCACAGGCATCACAAGAGCAGGACAGGCACTTGCAAGACTTTGCTATGACACGCTGAAAACATATGGCAAGCAGGCAGTAGAGGCTTGCAAGGTACACGCAGTTACACCTGCCCTTGAAGCTATCTGCGAGGCTAACGTATATCTTTCTGGCGTTGGAGCAGACAACGTAAACTGTGCGGCTGCACACTCGTTCTACAATGGCGTAACATCATTGGGAATCAAGCACGCAGACCACGGCTGTTGTGTAGCCCTTGGTACACTGGTTCAGCTTGTACTTGAGGGTGCGCCAAAGGAAGAGTTTGAAGAGGTACAGAACTTCTGCCTTGAAGTGGGACTTCCTGTCACACTTGAAGAGATCGGTGTAACGACACCTGAGCAGGTAGAAACTATCGCAAAGAACGCTTGTATCCCAGGCGAAACTATCCACAATCTTGCAGGCGACGTACAGCCTATCGAGCTTTATGACGCTATCATGCAGGCAGACGCAATGGGCAAGATTGCGTTAGGCAAATAAAGAATAGTGTATATTTAAAATGATATTGCCACCCACGGCTGATTTGGCTGTGGGTGGTTTTTTGTGCGAAAAAAAAACAGAGAAACCCGATCAATGGGTTTCCCTGTTTGGATCAACTTATTAAATCATAATATTTTAGTAAAGTATATCTTCCTGCGAAGCTCAGTTGTCTGCAACGTCCATAAGCTCAACAGCGATATCGTCAGACCCGGTATCATCTGCATCAGCCTGAATATCGTCCGGCTTATCGTCCTCTATGAAAGCTCCTGTAAAATCAATACAAACATTCTCGCTTTTACCAAAACGAGCCATTGTCAGCAAATCGGTGACAGTCGAGCGTGTGACATGAGCACCTGTGAAATCCATCACCACATTTGCAGAATTATCCTCGCTGGTTTTGCTGTTGATCTCATCACGAAGCTGGTCAAAATTCGTATCCTCAAGGTCTGCATAAGCTGAAAACTTTTTTGGCGCATAGAGCGTTGCAACAGCGTGCATAGCAATGAATACAAACCTGAAATCTTCGCAATCAAAGGTGCTGAAAGGTATCTCAAAAAGTCTCAGCATACCCTCGTCGGTCTTTTTGCATAAAACAGGCTTATATCTGTTCTGAGCCAGATCATAGGTGTATCTGTCTTCGTAAGCTTCATCGGTTAAGCTGCCGTCTGGCATAGGCACGATCTCAAAGCGAGAAGTTTCATTGCACGTATTGCAATAGCCTCCGACTATCACAAATCTGAAAACATAGTCGGTATTTTTCTCAAGTTTTTTGTCACAGCATATCTGCGTCCAGTCCCAATTCCAGTTTCCAATAGAATAGGCAATAACGTTTTCGCCGTCCTTATCGGTCACAAAATATTTAGCTATAACATTGTTTTCGCAGGACTTATCAGCCTTAAAATCTCTAGGATCAAAATCTATTACTTTACCCATATTGTTTACCTCCGTAACATCCACGGTCGCCTTATGAGTATCTAATATTCTTATAGTACATTTTTCACAGTCGCTTGCATACTCTGCCCGACCGTTCTTAACAAGCCCCTTAGCCCTTTTGGGATAGGTAGCTCCGATTCGTTTTCCGTTTATGTCTGTAACAATAACGTTTTTTTCTATGGGTATCTCCCCCTTGCACAGCAACATCAAATTAGCGCCTGCATTATACAGGCTTGCGTTTAGCTCCGACGCTGTTATTTTCTATGGGTGTCGTCCCCGGTCTTTGCTTAGGATAAGTTTAACAGACGTCCAGCCTTTTGTCAAGACTATCTGCACCTTTTTGACATTACATACAATTGCGATCTTGCGGGCTTAGCACATATGCACAAGGGGCATGAGTACATAAAATGCCCGTCACGGCGAGCATCAAACCCCTCCCAGCGTATCATACCTATGGGCGGGGGCGAAAAAATCCGCTACCATAAATGATAGCGGATTGGGTGCAGTGGCACGCCCCCTACATTGTAAAGTTTACAAACAAACTTATTGAGCGGGACTAAAGTTTGATAACAAAAAAAGCCATGACGGACAATGCCCGTCACGGCGAGTGACTG
>UMGW01071864.1_pt1 | contig 11948 bp, 7 predicted proteins | sample 1965371 | NCBI WGS metagenome assembly UMGW01 (sample SAMEA4836082, study PRJEB28245) | human gut metagenome | biome: gut microbiome; material: fecal sample | place: Denmark | collected 2008
TCCTGCAAATTCCCCCTGTCGGACGGGTTATCGATTAGGTAAATAGTTGTAGGTTGACGGGCTTGGATACCCCGCGATCGGTCGGATTTCGAGGCGCGGGATGGACGCGGTATACGCGATGGGACGTGCAACGGTCCGGCATCGCCCCGACCCGCAGCGGTCTTGCGGTCGGCGAATAGAATGTTCCGAACGCTCTTCGAGCACCACACCGCGGAATTCCCGCAAAAAAAGGAAAAATCAATGGAATATCGAATTGCGATTGCGCCCGGAACGGAGGAAAGCCCCGACTACGGTGTGATCGTCCCGGATCTTCCCGGCTGCTACTCGCAGGGGGACGACCTTGAGGATGCCGTCACAAAGGCGAAGGAATCCGTCGAACTCTGGATCGAAGGCATGCTGGAAGAGGGCCTTCCCGTCCCGCAGTCCTCCGACCCGTCGGAGCTCGCGGCGAGGCCCGAATTCTCGGGCGTCATCTGGGCGAGCGTCGACGTCGATCTTGCGAAGATTGAATGCCGAGGCGCACTGGCTGAGCCTGATCTTGACGCGTTTGAAGATTCAAGGCCTAGACGGCCTCGCTCTTGTTGGGAGCGCCTTTGAAGGCCTTCAGGGCATGAAAAAGCCCGCACGGTAGCGGACTTGGAGTTGATTGGAAATTGCTCAGTTCAGGGTCGAACAAATCTCGCATAACGCAATTTGTAAATCTGCTCATTAAGGCTGTTTATAGAGATTCGTAGTGGTGTTTTGAGGTCTATTCGGTTTGGGCCGTTGTGGTGGTAAAAAGGCGAAACCCCTGAGCGCCGGAGCAGCTCAGGGGTTTGGGTTCTTCTCAGAACGTCTTAGAAGCTAATGGGGTCACTCCCACTCGATCGTGGCGGGCGGCTTGCCCGAGACATCGTAAACAACGCGGTTGATACCTCGGACTTCATTGATGATTCGGTTCGAGACCTTGCCGAGGAGATCGTAGGGGAGGTGGCTCCAATGCGCGGTCATGAAGTCGGACGTTTCGACGCAGCGCAGGCTCACGACCCATTCGTAGGTGCGGCCGTCGCCCATGACGCCCACGGACTTCACGGGAAGGAAGACGACGAACGCCTGGCTCACCTTGTCGTAGAGGTCGGCGGCACGCAGTTCTTCGATGAAGATGGCGTCGGCTTCGCGCAGAAGGTCGGCGTATTCGCGCTTCACTTCACCGAGGATGCGAACGCCGAGACCGGGACCCGGGAAGGGGTGACGGTAGACCATTTCGGCGGGAAGGCCGAGTTCGACGCCGAGTTCGCGCACTTCGTCCTTGAAGAGGGAGCGCAGCGGCTCGAGAAGCTTCAGGTGAAGCGTGTCGGGGAGACCGCCCACGTTGTGGTGCGACTTGATGGTCTTCGCCTTCTTCGTCTTGGCGCCCGCGGATTCGATGACGTCCGGGTAGATCGTGCCCTGAGCGAGCCACTTGGCGGCGGTGAGCTTCGAGGCTTCTTCCTGGAAGATTTCCACGAATTCGCGGCCGATGATCTTGCGCTTCTGTTCGGGATCGGTCACGCCGGCAAGGGCGTTCATGAAGCGATCCACGGCGTCGACGACGATGAGCTTGAGGCCCATGTTCTTTTCGAACGTTTCACGAACCTGTTCGCGTTCGTTCTTGCGCAGAAGCCCGTTGTCGACGAAGACGCAGGTGAGCTTCGAACCGATGGCGCGGTGGATGAGCGCGGCGGCAACCGAGCTGTCGACGCCGCCCGAGAGGCCGAGGATGACTTCTTCGTCGCCCACCTGTTCGCGGATCGACGCCACGGCTTCTTCGATGTAGTTGCCCATGACCCAGTCGGGCGAGCACTTGCAAATGTCGATGACGAAGCGCTCGAGCATTTCGCGCCCCTTCACCGTGTGGGTGACTTCGGGGTGGAACTGAAGCGCGTAGAAGCCCTTTTCTTCGTTGCACATGCCGGCGATCGGGCACGACGGGGTCGAGCACATCACCTTGAAGCCCGGGGGCAGTTCGGTCACCTTGTCGCCGTGCGACATCCAGACCTTGAGCATGCCGTGACCGTCTTCGGTCTTGAAGTCTTCGATGCTTTCGAGCAGACGGGTGTGACCGTGGGCGCGTACTTCGGCGTAACCGAATTCGCGCTTCGTGCCGCTTTCAACGCGACCGCCGAGCTGCTGGGCCATCGTCTGCATGCCGTAGCAGATGCCGAGAACGGGCACGCCGGCTTCGAAGACGGCGGGGCTCGCCTGGTCGTTGCTTTCTTCATAGGCGCTCATGTGCGAGCCCGAGAGGATGATGCCCTTCGGGTTGAATTCGCGAATGAAGTCGGCGGAGACGTCGTTCGGATGCACTTCGCAGTAGACGTGCGCTTCGCGCACGCGACGGGCGATGAGCTGCGTCACCTGGCTGCCGAAGTCGAGGATGAGAATACGGTCGTGAGACATAGGAATAGTCGGATCCGTAGGGAGAGTTGAAAAACCGGTGCGGTCTCGTCCGGCGCGCGCCGTCGGGGCGCTCGGCGGAGAGAAACGGAGGGGGTGTGAAAACCCCGCGCGGAACGGCTCGTATTGTAACAGTATCCGCATCGGGGCTTACTTCGAGAAGCCCCTCGACGAAGCGCACGCGGCTCGGAAAACAAGAACGCCCGGGCGGGTTTCCTTGTGCGGAAATCGCTCGGGCGTCGTGCGGGAAAGGAGGAGCTGCGGCTCCCCCCTTCGTCGGCGTGCGATTAGTGTTCGCGACGGTAGTTCGGGGCTTCCTTCGTGATCGTCACGTCGTGGACGTGCGATTCGCGCAGACCGCCCGCGGTGATTTCGACGAACTGAGCGCGGGTGCGCATTTCGTCGATCGTGCGGCAGCCGCAGTAGCCCATCGAGGAGCGCAGACCGCCGATCATCTGATAGATGATCGCGGCGATCGGGCCCTTGTAGGGAACCATGCCTTCGATGCCTTCGGGAACGAACTTGTCGAGGTTGCCCTGGTTGTTGTCCTGGAAGTAGCGGTCGGCGGAACCCTTGCCCATGGCGCCGAGCGAGCCCATGCCGCGGTAGGACTTGTAGGAGCGGCCCTGCGAGAGGATCACTTCGCCCGGAGCTTCGTCCGTGCCGGCGAACATGCCGCCCATCATGACGACGTTGGCGCCCGCGGCGATCGCCTTGGCGATGTCGCCCGAGAAGCGGATGCCGCCGTCGGCGATGCAGGGAACGCCCGTGCCCTGGAGGGCTTCGGCGACGTTGCTGATCGCGGTAACCTGGGGAACGCCCACGCCGGCGACGACGCGCGTCGTGCAGATGGAGCCGGGGCCGATACCGACCTTGACGCCGTCGGCACCCGCATCAACGAGCGCAAGAGCGGCCGCGGCCGTGGCAATGTTGCCGCCGATCACCTGGAGGTTGGGATAGTGTTCCTTAACCCACTTCACGCGGTTGAGAACGCCCGAGGAGTGGCCGTGGGCCGTGTCGACGACGATGACGTCGACGCCCGCGTCGACGAGCTTTTCAACGCGTTCTTCGGTGCCCGCACCGACGGAAACGGCGGCGCCCGCGAGGAGCTTGCCCTGGCTGTCCTTGGCGGCGAAGGGGTGGTCGGTGGCCTTGGTGATGTCCTTCACCGTCATGAGGCCCGCAAGCTTGAAGTCGTCCGTGACGACGAGCACGCGTTCGAGACGGTGCTTGTGCATGAGACCCTTGGCTTCTTCGAGCGAGGCGCCTTCGTGAACCGTCACGAGACGTTCGCGCGGGGTCATGACTTCGCGCACGGGGATCGACATGCGGGTTTCGAAGCGCAGGTCGCGGTTCGTGACCATGCCGAGCACGGTGTTGTCGGCGGCGACGACCGGAAGACCGGAGATGCGGTGTTCGCGGGCGATGGCGATCACGTCGCCCACGAGCATGTCGGGACCGATCGTGATGGGTTCGGAGACGACGCCGGCTTCATGGCGCTTCACCTTGGAGACTTCGGCCGCCTGTTGATCGGCGGACATGTTCTTGTGGATGAAGCCCACGCCGCCTTCCTGAGCGAGCGCAATGGCGAGGCGCGACTCCGTCACCGTGTCCATGCAGGCGGAGACCATCGGAATGTTGAGACGGAGGTTCCGCGTCAGATTCGTCTGAAGCTGCGTGTCGCGGGGAAGAACGTCGGAGTAGGCGGGGACGAGAAGAACGTCGTCGAAGGTGAGGGCCTTCTGGATGAGTCGCATAACAACCTCTTAGCGCAAAAAAAAATAGGGTCGACCGACTTGAGGGACGATTCGACGCATATTTTGTGGAATGGGGGTTCCTCGTACGCGAACGGGCAGGGGTTCGCGTCGCTGTTTTCAAGGGAGCTCGACCTGGGGCTCGAAGCCCGCGGGAGCAGCCGGAGAAAACCGGAGATTGATTGCGGACGAAGTGTACCCTTTTTCCGCGCCGTTGTGGGGAATGCGGGCAAAAAAAATATCCCCCGACGAAGATTTTCGTCGGGGGACGAGGGAAAAAGGCCGAATTCGACCGATTCCGGTGCGCTTCGGGCGGACTCAGGCCGACTTGTGCCCCGCGTAGAGCGCGTCGATTTCGTGCGCGTAGTGCTTCGCGATCGCGGCGCGGCGCAGCTTCATCGTGGGCGTCAAAAGACCTTCCTCGACCGTGAAGGGCTCGCGCAAAATCGCCACGGCGCGCGGAATCCCGTAGGAGGGGAAGTCCTTGGCTGCGGCGCGCACGCGCTTTACCACAAGGCGCGTCATGGCGCGGTTCGCGAGCGTGGCGGGATCCTCGGGGTCGAGCTGCATTTCGTCGCAGAGTGCGCGCCAGCGTTCGGGTTCGACGACAACGAGCGCGCTCACGAACGGGCGGTTCTCGCCCAGCACGAAGACCTGCGCGAAGAGGTGATCTTCCTGCAGAGCGAATTCGAGGTCGACGGGGGCGATCTTTTCGCCCGTCGACGTAACGATGATTTCCTTGATGCGGCCCTTAATGCGCACGCGGCCGCCGTCCGTGAGGTCGGCCTGGTCGCCCGTGCGGAACCAGCCGTCTTCGGTGAAGGCCGCGCGCGTTTCGGCGGGCTTGCCCCAGTAGCCCTTCATGACCTGGGGACCTCGCACCTGAAGTTCGTCGTTTTCGCCGATGCGCACTTCGGTACCGGGGACGGGGAGCCCCACGCAGTTCGGATGGTTCTTGAGCGCGGACGTGAAGGAGACGATCGGGCTCGTTTCGGTGAGGCCGTAGACCTGCTGCACGGAAACGCCCATCGCGCAAAAGAATTTCGCGACCGTGTAGTTGAGCGAAGCGCCGCCCGCAAAGGTCGCGCGAAGGCGCCCCCCGAAGAGCGCGCGCACTTCGGCGCCCACTTCCTCGTCGAGCATCTTCGCGACCGTCTCGTCGAGCCCCGAGCGCTCCGACTCGATAACCGGCAGGTCGTTCTCGCGGCAGAAGCGCCGCCAGCCCACTTCAAGCGCCCAGTCGAAGAGGCGTCGTTTTTCTTCGGAACGCTTCGAGAGGTCGAGCTGCAGCTTCTGATAGATCCGTTCGTAGACGCGCGGCACCGAGCACATGAGCGTGGGCTTCACGTCGGTAAGGTCGTTTTCGATGTTCGCGACCGATCGCGCGAACGCCATGGCCGAGCCGTGCGCGACCGAGACGTAGTGCGCGACGGTACGCTCGAACGTGTGCGAGAAGGGAAGGAAACTCAGGAAGAGGTCTTTCTCCGTCACGGTGAAGACGCTCGAAATCTGCTTCACGTTCGAGACGAGGTTGCGGTGCGTGAGCATGACCCCCTTGGGGCGGCCCGTCGTCCCCGACGTATAAACGAAGCCCGCGAGGTCGTCCGCAGCCGGACCCGCACAGAGTTCGTTGTCCGCCACGCGGTTGCCGCGCGCAAGCCACGCTTCGACGCCCGAAAGCAGAGTCGTGCCGTCAAGGGCGTCCACAAGCTCGTTCGTGAAGACCACTTCTTGGAGATCGGGCAACGCCTCGCCCGTCGCGCGGATGGCGTTCCATCGGGCGCACGACGTCGTCACGAGAAAGCGACTCCCGCTGTCGCGCAGAATGTAGGCGGAACTCCCCGGCGTGTCGATCGCATGAAGCGGCACGGGAACGAGGGCGTTCGCGAGCGCCGCCTGATCGAACGTCACGGCGTCGAGCGAGTTCGTAAGCAGCATCGCCACGCGGTCGCCCGCCTTGAGGCCCATCGCGTGAAAGGCGCGCCGCCAGCGCATGACGCCTTCGTAAAAGTCGTGCCAGGAGGTCGAAATCCAGGCGTTTTCCTGGTAGTCGAACTGACGGAAGGCTTCGCGCTCGGGGAAGGCTCCCACGGTGCGACGGAGCATTTCCGGAATGGTGTGAAGCGTTTCAAGCGGGCTGGGAGCGCACGTCGTTTTGTTCGTCGTGTTCTCTTCGGTGGGAGCGGACGGTTGCAAGGCGGAATTCCTCCGAGGTACGGCCGGGCGGGAAAGTCGAGAGATTCGACGCCCTTCCCGAAGGGGGGCGTCGAAAGCGAAATATTGTCGCGAAAAAGCCGGCGCGCGAACGCCGGCTTTCCTAAGGGTTAACGCGAAGGTCGACGGATCGGCCGTCGCGTCGATCGCGCTCGTCGCATCACTTCGCGACGAGATCGTACAGCGCGTCGATTTCGTCGACGTAGCGCTGACGGATGATGTTGCGCTTCAATTTGAGGGTCGGGGTGAGAAGACCGTTGTCGATCGACCAGGGCTCGCGCAAGAGCTTCACCTGACGCGGCACGCCGTAATTCGGGAAGCCCGACGTGGCGAGCTTGATGCGCTTCAGAGCGGCCTGACGCACGGGCTTCGCGTCGAGCGACGCGTCGTCTTCGGGGTCGAGCCCGAGTTCGTCGCACAGAGCCTTGAAGGCGTTCGGGTTGACGACCGCAAGCGCGGCGATGTAGGGCTTGTCGTCCCCGACCACCATCGTCTGCGCGAAGAGGCGGTCGGTTTCGATCGCGGCTTCGAGGTCCGAGGGCGGCACCTTTTCACCCGTCGACGTGACGATGATTTCCTTGATGCGGCCCGTGATGCGGATGTGCCCGTCGCTGTAGATTTCGGCCACGTCGCCCGTCTTGAGCCAGCCGTCGTCGGTGAAGATCGCGCGCGTGGCGTCGTCGCGGTTCCAGTACCCCTGCATGACGGAGGGACCGCGCACCTGCAATTCGCCCCCGTCGCCGAGTCGGACTTCGAGGTTTTCAAGCGCCGGCCCGACGGTGTTCGGGTGGTTCGACCCCTCGCGGTTGACGGCGATGATGGGGCTCGTTTCGGTCATGCCGTAGCCCTGGAAGATGTCGACGCCGAGCGCGAGGAAGACCTTCGCGACGGGGGTCGAAAGGGCGGCGCCGCCCGAAATGTAGAGGTGAATGCGGTCGCCGAAGACGGCGCGTAGCGTTTTGCCGATCTTGCGGTCGAGGAAACCCGCGACGAAGGGGTCGAGCCAGGCGCGACTCGAGGGTTCGACGGGCAGACCGTTTTGACGGCAGAAACGACGCCACCCCGCCTCGACCGCCCAGTCGAAGAGGTAGCGCACGTATGCGGGCTTTTTCGCAAGCCCGTCGCGCAGCTTCCCGTAAATCATTTCATAGACGCGCGGTACCGACATGAGCACGGTCGGACGGATCGTCTTCAGGTCTTCCGAGAGCGTCGCGATCGAGCGGTTGAAAGCGGTCGTGTACCCGAGACCGAGCGCGAGGTAGTAGGAGGTCGTACGCTCGAACGTGTGCGAGAGCGGCAGGAAGGACAGGAACGTTTCGTGCTCGTCCGGGTGGAGCGAGCGCAGAACGCCGCGCACGTTCGAGAGGATGTTGCGGTGCGTGAGCATCACGCCCTTCGGGTTCCCGGTCGTACCCGACGTATAGACGAGGCAGGCGAGGTCCGTCGCCTTGGGCCCTTCGGGCAACGGCGCGCGGGGCGTGCGCTCGAGCCACGTCGCAAGACTCAGGACGGGAATCGGCCCCGTTTCGTCGTCCGCATCCTCGTCGTCCGTGATCACCACGAGCTTGAGGTTCGGCGTCTCGGCCGCTTCGCGGATCCCCTTCCACTTGAGTTTCTTGTTCGTCACGAGCACTTCGGCGCCCGAATCGTTCAGGATGTAGGCCGAGGACTTGGGCGTGTCGATCGCGTGCAGCGGCACGGGAACAAGCGCGTTCGAGAGCGCCGACTGGTCGAAGTAGACGGCGTCGACGCAGTTGGGCAGGAGCATCGCCACGCGGGCGCCGCGCGCAAGACCGAGCCCCGCGAAGGCGTGACGCCAACGCAACACTTCGTCGAACGTTTCCTTGAAGGAGATGTCGCGCCAGCTCTTCGTCGAGGCATCCCACTGCTTGTAGGCCGTATCGTCGGGACGCTTGTCGAGATGATGGGTGAGCAGTTCGGGGAGCGTGGTGAGGAGGTCGAGCGCTTTGACGCGCTCACGGCCGCCGTAGTTTTCTTCGTCGATCATGGATTTTCGTGAGGAATGGGGCACAAAAGCGCGCAGTACGCGCACGAGGTGCCCGGCTTCGTATCGTGTGGCGGGTAGTGTACCGCGTGGTGTGCGACGGGCCTTCCCGCTCTTCGATCCTATTCCCGATGGAAGGGACGCGGGATCATCCGTACGGATGATTGCGTGTACGCAGGCGTCGACGCGGGAAGTCGGCCGTGGGTACGTATAAATACGTAATCGCGGAGACGTTCGGACGCCCTTTTCCGATCGGATCGGTCGAAGGCGTCAAACGAAAGCGCGTTCGGCGGTTTGGGGATTTCCTTACCTATAAGGAGGTAAAAACAGTGTGTAAACAACTGAAAATGAGGCGTAAACTCACGAAAAAGACGATTTGCGCATCCGTATGACGGGGTGTAACTTGGATCCTGCAGCACGCGAAAGCTCCATGCGTTGCTCCTCAAGCGCACGTCGGTTGTGGTTGGTCCTGCTTCCGACAAAACAAACGAAGCTGCACGACGAGAAAAGGCTGATGACGGATAAAGGGACCGTCGTCAGCCTTTTTCTTTTTTTCGCGTGCCTCTCGCGTCGTCCCGGCCCGGCCGTTCCAGCCGTCCCGACCGCTCGGTCCGTTCATGCCGCGCTTTCCTGCGCCCGCCTCTCGCTGCGCTTCTCCTTTCGCCCGTGGGTTCGGTCTTTTCCCGCCGGCTCTTCTCTCTCCGCTCTTCGCTCGACGATCGCGTCGACCGTCGTCTTCGCTTTCGTATTCGCCTGTCCGCCCCCAAAGTCCGCACTCGGGCCTGACTCCCCTCCGAAAGCGTCACGCTCGTCCTCGGAGGGCCTCGCAGGGGTCTCACGGGCGTGCGAAGCGGCAGCCGTCCTTCCGCGCGCCCCCAAGTCGATGCTGCGGGGAGGGGGGCCGCGGGCGGTCTTCGACGGGGTTTCGCCGTCCGCACGGCGCTTCACGACGTCTCCGCGTGCCTCGACGTGCCTCAACGTGCTCAAGGCGCCTCAACCCGTCACACAGCGTCACAAAGCGTTCCGATCCTCGTCGTTTGAGGTTGCCGAGTGCTATTGCTTATAAAGTTTGATGGGTATCAAAAGAATGTCTTTTCTCGGAAAGGCACCCTTTCGGGGTATCGCGCACCGATTTGGTGCGTTCAGCTCGGGAAGGTGCTTCCGACAGGGGTGAATTCAGCTTACGCAAAAGTACGTAAGGAGAGCGTCCAATTCTCGGGTTTTCAGGGGGTGCATGCCCGAAAGCGGGCGGCCCGAGAGCCCCGGCGACTTTCCCGCTTCGACGTGGCGGAGCGCACGGAAACGGACGAGGTGCACCCCGACGGGGCGAGCCGCACCGTGCCGTTTGCCTCGGGCCGCGACAGAGGGCTCGAGCCCGATTCGGGCAAAAAGCGACGGGCAAAAAAGGAGCCCGGTACCTTCCGGCCACCGGGCTGACGGAGTTTCGACGAGGCCGCATGCTTGCCGGAGAAAAGCGAGGGAAAGAGCGGATGCGCTTCTTCCGGTGCGTTTTCTTCGGCAGCCCCTCGGGGCTCTTCGTCGAAGGGTGCGCGCAACGCATGCGCGCGAGAACACTCGGGGATGAAGTGTAGGGAGCGCAAGGCACGCGTCGCATGCGAGAAAACGACAGGTCATATAGCGGACTGGTGCAAACCCGAGTTCGTTGAATCGATATTAGGGTAAATACCAGGTTTGTGGATAAGGTTGCGCCTCGGCGCCTAGCCTTGGGGCTCGCGCGGCGGCGGTTGCCGCATCTTGTGGAGGTGTGATTTTTTTGAGCAACGTCGCGCCCGCGCTTCTCGGACGACCTCCTCACAAAGGAGGACGCGGTTCGGACGGCAACTTGCTATAGTGGAGGTCCTGCGGGTGGAATCCACCATTCATGGTGGATGGGCTGTATATGAAACACTATATATAGCAACTACCGCAGATTCTTGAAAATTTCAGAAGACGGGGAGCGCAATGGAAAATACGGTTCGACCGAAGCACCTTTTGAAGCGGGACGGCTCCGTGCGGGAATTCGACGTGGAAAAAATCGTCTCGGCCGTGGCGCGTGCCGGCAAGGCCACGCAGGAGTTCGACGCCGAGCGGGCCCGTGAGATCGTGGAGACGATCGTGATGAAGCGTCTCGGGGACGTGCGCTCCGGCCGGACGCTTCACGTCGAGGAGGTGCAGGATGCGGTCGAGCATGCGCTTTTCGAAGCGGGGTGCTTCACGACGCTGCGCGCCTACATCGTCTATCGCGAATCCCGCGCCAAGGTGCGCAACGCCAAGCAGAGCTGGGTGAACGTCGAAAGTTCCATCAACGAGTACCTCGATCAGATCGACTGGCGCGTCAACGCGAACGCCAACCAGGGGTATTCCTTGGGGGGCCTCATTCTGAACGTCTCCGGGAAGGTCGTGGCCAACTACTGGTTGAGTTACATCTACCCGCAGGAAGTCGGTCGCGCGCACCGCGAGGCCGACATCCACATCCACGACCTCGACATGCTCTCGGGCTACTGCGCGGGGTGGTCCCTGCGCACGCTCCTTCAGGAGGGCCTGAACGGCGTCGCGGGGAAGGTTGAAGCGAACCCCCCGAAGCACTTGTCGTCCGCGACGGGTCAGATCGTCAACTTCCTCGGCACGATGCAAAACGAATGGGCGGGCGCACAGGCGTTTTCGTCCTTCGACACGTACCTCGCTCCCTACATCCGCAAGGACAACCTCCCCTACGAAGAAGTCCTTCAGTGCATTCAGGAGTTGATCTACAACCTCAACGTGCCTTCGCGCTGGGGGACGCAGACGCCCTTTACGAACCTCACCTTCGACTGGACGTGCCCGGAAGACCTGAAGCCGCAGCGCCCGATCATCGGCGGCGAAGAAATGCCCTTCACGTACGGGGAGCTTCAGGCCGAAATGGACATGATCAACCGCGCGTACATCGAAGTGATGATAAAGGGCGACGCGAAGGGGCGCGTCTTCACGTTCCCGATTCCGACCTACAACATCACGCCCGACTTCGATTGGACGAGCGAAAACGCGACGCGCCTCTTCGACATGACGGCGCGCTACGGGTTGCCGTACTTCCAGAATTTCATCAATTCGGAATTGAAGCCGAACATGATCCGCTCGATGTGCTGCCGGCTGCAACTCGACCTGCGCGAACTCTTGAAGCGCGGCAACGGCCTTTTCGGTTCGGCCGAACAGACCGGGTCGCTCGGCGTCGTGACCGTCAACTGCGCCCGCCTCGGGTACCTCTTCAAGGGGGACCGCGAAGGGCTCTACGCGCGCCTCGACTACCTGCTCGATTTGGCGAAGACGAGCCTTGAAATCAAGCGCAAGGTCATCCAGCACCACATCGATCAGGGGCTCTTCCCCTACACGAAGCGCTACCTCGGGACGCTGCGCAATCACTTCTCGACGATCGGCGTCAACGGCATCAACGAAATGATCCGCAACTACACGGACGATGCCGAAGACATCACGACGGAAAAGGGGCACGCGTTCGCGCTCGAGTTTCTCGATCACGTGCGTGCGCGGCTCGTCGCCTTCCAGGAAGAGACGGACCATATGTACAA
>UMGW01069795.1_pt1 | contig 11925 bp, 9 predicted proteins | sample 1965371 | NCBI WGS metagenome assembly UMGW01 (sample SAMEA4836082, study PRJEB28245) | human gut metagenome | biome: gut microbiome; material: fecal sample | place: Denmark | collected 2008
TGAAACTTTTGTCATCGGTAATAATAATAATCTTGCACATGCCGCATCTTTAGCTGTTGCCGAGACTCCCGGTGAAGTTTACAACCCGCTTTTTATCTATGGTGGTGTTGGACTTGGAAAGACTCACCTTATGCAGGCTATTGCACATTTTATTATCAAGACTAAGCCTGAACTTAAAGTTTTATATGTAACATCAGAGACATTTACCAATGAGCTGATTGATTCCGTAAAGAACCAGAAGAACTCTGAATTCCGTGAAAAGTACAGAAACATTGACGTTCTTCTTATCGATGATATCCAGTTTATTATAGGTAAGGAATCTACTCAGGAAGAATTCTTCCATACTTTTAATGCACTTTATCAGGACAGAAAGCAGATTGTAATATCTTCTGATCGTCCTCCTAAAGAAATGGAGACACTCAGTGAACGTCTGCGTACTCGTTTTGAGATGGGGCTGCCTGTAGATATACAGATACCTACATATGAAACCAAGATGGCGATTCTTAATAAGAAAGCCGAACTTGGCGGATATGATATTCCTTATGAAGTAAAGGATTATGTTGCAACTCATATCAAATCAAGTATCAGGGAACTTGAAGGAGCTTTAACAAAACTTTCAGCTTTTGCAAAACTCTCATCTAATCCTATAACTGTAGAATTTGCTGAAGAAGCATTAAAGGATTTAATTTCTCCTGATTCAAGAAGAGAGATTACACCTGAACTTATTATCGATATAGTAGCAGAACACTTCAATATTAAATCAGAAGATATTCTCTCACAGAAGCGTTCTGCCGATATTGTATATCCAAGACAGATTGCAATGTATCTCTGCCGTCAGATGACTACTAATACAGTACAGTCTCTCGGCAAAGCATTCGGCAACCGTGACCATACAACTATTCTTCACGGTGCTGACAAGATTAACAAGATGGTTATAAGTGACGAAAATACAAAATCAACAATTGACATTCTTATAAAGAAGATTAATCCTTCTTAATGTCTTATAACTTATTCACATTATCCACTGAATAAGTTGTTGATATCGTGTTATACGTTGTTTAAAGCCGTGGATAACCGTTTATTTTTATTTTTTGATTTTTTTTTCAAAAAAGTTATCCATACGCATTTCACACCAGAATCAAGCGGATTTAACAGGGTTATGCCAACGCTTTAACCCAGTAATTTCAAGGCTTACAACCACTTATTAACTTATTAACAGCCCCTACTACTACTACGACTGATTAATATTTATATATATATGCCATTCGATTTTGTTGACATATCATGAAAGGAGTTTTACACATTATGAAATTAATCTTTACAAAGAGCAGCTTAAACAAAGCAGTCGGTATTGTTATGAAAGCAGTTCCAACAAGAACTACAATGTCTATATTGGAATGTATCCTTATCGATGCTTCGACAAATGAAATCAAATTTACAGCCAACGATATGGAACTCGGTATTGAAACTATCGTAGAAGGTGAAATTATTGAGAAAGGTAAAGTTGCAATAGATGCTAAGATTTTTTCTGAAATCGTAAGAAAGCTTCCGGACAATGATATCACTATAGAGACGGATGATAATTATACTTCAACAATTACATGTGAAAAGAGTAAATTCAACATTGCCGGAAAATCAGGAGACGATTTTTCATATCTTCCTGTAATTATCAAAGAAAAGAGTATAAGTCTTTCTCAGTTCACATTAAAAGAAACTATCAATCAGACAATTTTCTGTACATCACCTAATGATAATAATAAGATGATGACAGGTGAATTATTTGAAGTAAAAGATAATGTACTCAAGGTTGTAGGTCTTGACGGACATAGAATTGCAATAAGAAATATTAATTTATCAGGCAATGCAGATGATGTTAAAGTTGTTGTACCGGGTAAGACACTTAATGAAATAAGCAAAATCCTTTCATCAGATGCAGAGTCGGTTGTAAATATTTATTTTACTAATAATCATATTCTTTTTGAATTTGATAATACAATGGTTGTATCACGACTTATTGAAGGGGAATACTTTAAGATAAACCAGATGCTTTCAAGTGATTATGAAACAAAAGTTGTAATTAACAAGAAAGAATTTCTTGATTCTATTGACAGAGCTAACCTTCTTATCCGTGAAGGAGATAAGAAACCTATAATTATTAATATCACAGATGGTTCACTTGAAGTAAAGGTACAGTCTGCAATTGGTTCACTCAATGAAGATATTGACATCAACAAAGAGGGTAAGGATATCATGATTGGATTTAATCCAAAGTTTTTAATTGATGCTTTAAGAGTAATTGATGATGAGACAGTGGACATTTACCTTGTAAATCCAAAGGCACCATGTTTTATACGTGACAAAGAAGAAAATTATATTTATCTTATTCTTCCTGTTAATTTTTCAGCCTAAATAAATATTTTTATTAATTAATTATTTATAAAAAAAGTATATAAAGATTGGAGAAAAAATGCAGGTAATAAAATTGCGTGATGATTTTATAAAACTTGGTCAGGCAATTAAGGCAGCCGGACTCGTTGAGTCCGGTGTTGAGGCCAAGATTGTAATTCAGGACGGAGAAGTTAAAGTAAATGGTGCTGTCGAAACACAGCGAGGAAAAAAGCTTACCGGCGGAGAGATTATTTCTTACAATGGTGAGGAAATAAAGATAGAACGATAGTGTGGTGTAAAAGTGATAGTTGAATCCCTGAAGTTACAAAATTACAGAAATTATGAATATCTTAATATGAATTTTGATGAAAAAATAAATATTATATATGGCGATAATGCACAGGGAAAGACTAATATACTTGAGTCAATGTATGTATGTGCGACTTCAAAATCACATCGTGGCAGCAAAGACCGCGAAATTATAAGATTTGATAATGATGAGTCACATATTAAAGTAAATGTCAAAAAAAACGACATGAATTACCGCATAGACATGCACCTGAAAAAAAATAAACCTAAAGGAATCGCTGTCAACGGAATTCCGATAAAAAGAGCGGTTGAACTTTTTGGTATACTTAATATAGTTTTTTTCTCTCCGGAAGACCTTAATATTATAAAAAATGGTCCATCGGAAAGAAGAAGATTTATTGATATGGAATTAAGCCAGCTTGATAAAATATATCTTGACTGTCTTATAAATTATAACAAAGTCGTTAATCAGAGAAACAGTCTGCTCAAAGAATATGCATTTTCGGGAAGGGAAGATATAATATCATCTCTTGATATATGGGATATGCAGCTTGTAAAGTATGGTAATGATGTCATAAAAAGCAGGGAAAAGTTTGTAAAAGAGATAAATGATCTTGTAAAATCAATTCATACAAAACTTTCCGGAGACAGGGAGCAGCTTGAAATAATCTACGAACCATGTGTAAAAGAACAAGATTTTGAATCTGAACTTGTAAGGGTTCGAGACAGGGATTTGAAGTTTAAATGTACCAATATTGGACCACATAAAGATGATATGTGTTTTTTGATTAATGGAATGGATGTAAGAAAATATGGTTCGCAGGGGCAGCAAAGAACAGCAGCACTGTCTTTAAAGCTTGCGGAAATTGAGCTCGTTAAGCAGATAATCCATGATACGCCGGTACTGTTTCTAGATGATGTTTTATCAGAACTTGACAGCAGGAGACAGAATTTTCTACTGGACAGTATAGGTAATATTCAGACTATGATAACATGCACAGGCCTTGATGAATTCATAAATAACAGATTTTCAATTAATAAAATTTTTAAAGTCGTAAATGGAACAGTAAGTTCTATGGAACACAGATAAAAAGGAGGATTTAAAAGTGTCAGAACAACAGCAGTATGGTGGTGACCAGATTCAGGTTCTTGAAGGACTTGAAGCAGTAAGAAAAAGACCCGGTATGTATATCGGTTCTACATCTGCAAGAGGACTTCATCATCTTGTATATGAGATTGTAGATAATGCAGTTGATGAAGCACTCGCAGGATATTGCAATACAATACAGGTAATAATCAATAAAGATAATTCAATAACAGTAGTAGATAATGGTCGAGGTGTTCCGGTAGATATCAATCATAAGACAGGAAAACCTGCTATTGAAGTTGTGTATACAATCCTTCATGCAGGCGGTAAGTTTGGCGGCGGAGGATACAAAGTATCCGGCGGACTTCACGGCGTAGGTGCATCCGTAGTTAACGCACTTTCTGAATGGATGGAAGTTTATGTAAAAAGAGGCGGTCATATATACAATCAGAGATATGAGAGAGGTAAAGTATGTTATCCTCTCAAAGTTGTAGGTGACTGTGATGAAAATGATACAGGAACAAAAGTAACATTTTTACCTGATAAAGAAATATTCCAGGAAACACAGGTGTTTGAATTTGATATTTTAAAACACCGTTTAAGAGAGATGGCATTTCTTACAAAAGGTATCAAGATAATTTTAAAAGACGAGCGTGAGGGAATAGAGCAGGAAAGAACATTCCATTATGAAGGCGGTCTTAAAGAATTTGTTGAATATCTTAACAAGAGTAAAGTGCCTCTTTATGACAACATTATTTATTGTGAAGGTGTCAAAGACAATGTACAGGTAGAAGTGGCTTTCCAGCATAACGATGGATACAATGAAGTTATAGATTCATTTGTAAATAATATCAAGACTCCTGAAGGTGGTACTCATCTTACAGGTTTCAGAAATGCACTTACAAAGACATTCAATGATTATGCAAGAAAAAATAAAATAATAAAAGACAGTGAACCTGCACTTACAGGCGATGATATACGAGAAGGACTTACAGGTATAGTAAGTGTAAAGATTGAAGACCCTCAGTTTGAAGGACAGACAAAGCAGAAGCTTGGAAATACTGTGGCAAGAGGTGCTGTTGACAGCATTGTAAGTGAGCAGCTTACATATTTCCTTGAGCAGAATCCTTCTGTTGCCAAGTCAATCTGTGAAAAATCAGTTCTTGCACAGCGTGCAAGGGAGGCAGCAAGAAAAGCAAGAGATTTGACAAGAAGGAAGACTGCACTTGAAAGTACATCACTTCCGGGTAAACTTGCAGACTGTTCAGATAAAGACCCTAAAAATTGTGAAATTTTCATCGTTGAGGGTGATTCAGCCGGAGGTTCCGCAAAGACAGCAAGAAGCCGTGCAACACAGGCGATTCTTCCTCTTAGAGGCAAGATTCTCAATGTAGAAAAAGCACGTCTTGACAGAATTCTTGGAAATGAAGAAATAAAGGCGATGATTACGGCTTTTGGAACGGGTATACATGAAGATTTTGATATAAGCAAATTAAGATACCACAAAATTATAATTATGACGGATGCCGATGTAGATGGAGCACATATTGCAACACTCCTTCTTACATTCTTCTACAGATTCATGCCTGAGCTTATTAAACAGGGACATGTTTATCTTGCCATGCCGCCACTTTATAAAATCGAAAAAAATAAAAAAGTATGGTATGCATACAGTGATGATGAACTTAATCAGATAATGCTTGAAATTGGACGTGACCAGAATAATAAAGTACAGCGTTACAAAGGTCTCGGTGAGATGGATGCAGAACAGCTCTGGGATACAACAATGGACCCAGAGAAGAGAATTCTCAAGCGTGTAAATATGGATGAAGACCTTGAGTCAGAAGTTGATGTTACATTTTCAACACTTATGGGTGACAAGGTTGAACCAAGAAGAGAGTTTATTGAAGCAAATGCAAAGTACGTTAAAAATCTTGATATATAAAATGTATTTGCAGCATGGAGGTAGATAATGGATGAACATATCTTTGATAAAATACATGAAGTAGATATGCAAAAAACCATGGAGAGTTATTATATTGACTATGCCATGAGTGTTATTGCATCAAGAGCACTTCCTGATGTAAGAGACGGACTGAAACCGGTTCAGCGTCGTATCTTATATTCAATGATAGAGTTAAATAACGGACCTGACAAACCGCACAGAAAATGTGCCCGTATTGTCGGTGATACAATGGGTAAATATCACCCACATGGTGACTCTTCAATTTATGAGGCATTGGTAAAACTCGCACAGGATTTCAATACACGTTATCCTTTGGTAGACGGACATGGAAACTTTGGTTCTGTTGATGGAGACGGAGCTGCAGCCATGAGATATACAGAGGCGAGACTCAGCAAAATCTCAATGGAGATGACTGCTGACATCAACAAAAATACAGTGGATTTTGTACCAAACTTTGATGAGACAGAAAAAGAACCTACAGTTCTTCCGTCAAGATATCCTAATCTTTTAGTAAATGGTACATCAGGTATTGCCGTTGGTATGGCAACTAACATACCTCCTCACAATCTTCGTGAGGTAATTGCGGCAGTTGTAAAAATTATTGATAACAAAATCGAAAAAGATGCAGATACAACTATAGAGGAAATTCTTGAGATAATTAAAGGACCTGATTTTCCTACAGGTGGTACAATTATCGGAAAAATGGGAATTGAAGAGGCTTACAGAACCGGACGTGCCAAGATTAAAGTGCGTGCTGTTACTGATATTGAGCCTATGCAGAACGGCAAAAACAGAATTGTTGTAACTGAACTTCCGTATATGGTAAACAAAGCAAGGCTTATTGAAAAAATAGCAGAGCTTGCAAGAGATAAAAAGATAGACGGAATAACAGATTTACGTGATGAGTCAGACCGTCAGGGTATGAGAATCTGTATTGAACTCAGGAGAGACGTAAATCCTAATATTATTTTAAATCAGCTCTACAAGCATACACAGCTTCAGGATACATTTGGCGTAATAATGCTTGCACTTGTGGATAACCAGCCAAAAATTTTAAATATTCTGGATATGTTAAAATATTATCTTCTTCATCAGGAAGATGTAGTAACCAGAAGAACAAAATATGATTTAAACAAGGCTGAAGAGAGAGCCCACATTTTAGAGGGCTTGATGGTTGCACTTGATAATATTGACAGAGTAATCTCAATTATCAGAGGTTCCCAGAATGTGCAGATTGCAAAGGAAAGCCTCATGGCAGAGTTTGCACTTTCAGATGCACAGTCACAGGCAATTGTGGACATGCGTCTCCGTGCTCTTACAGGTCTGGAAAGAGAAAAACTTGAAGCAGAATTAAAAGATCTTCTTGCAAAAATAGCAGAATACAAAGAGATTCTTGCAGATAAGAAAAAGCTTCTTGGAGTAATCAAACAGGAAATTTCTCTTATTGCGGACAAATACGGTGATGACAGAAGAACATCAATCGGATTTGATGAATATGATTTGTCGATGGAAGATTTAATTCCTGATGAGCCTGTTGTAATTGCAAGAACAACACTTGGATATATTAAGAGAATGACTCCTGACAACTTCAAGAGCCAGAACAGAGGCGGTAAAGGAATTAAAGGAATGCAGACTCTTGATGAAGATTATATACAGGATTTGTTTATGACAACGTCACATCATATCCTTACATTCTTCACAAATACAGGCCGTGCATATAAGTTAAAAGCATATGAAATTCCAGAATCGGGCAGAACATCAAGAGGAACAGCCATAATCAACTTATTGCAGCTTCAGCCCGGCGAAAAAATTGCTGCTGTAATTCCTATAGATGTAAAGCAGATTGCCGATAAAGACAATATGTTTATGGCAACAAGAAAAGGTATCGTTAAAAAGACACCAATTAAAGAGTTTGCAAATATACGTAAAACAGGAATTCAGGCAATCGGTATGCGTGACGATGATGAGCTTATAGAAGTTAAGCTTACAGACAGCGACTGTGATATAATCCTTGTAACAAAGCTTGGCCAGTGCATCAGATTTAAAGAAACAGATGTAAGACCTACAGGCAGAAGTGCTATGGGTGTAATCGGTATGAATCTTCTTGACGAAGATGAAGTTGTAGGCATGCAGCTCGACAAACAGGGAGATTCACTTCTTATCGTATCAGAAAACGGTCTTGGAAAACGTACAGACATTAACGAATTTGTTGTACAGCACCGTGGTGGTAAGGGAGTTAAATGTTATAAAATTAACGAAAAAACAGGAAATGTTGTAGGTGTCAAAGCAGTTGATGACACAAGAGAAGTTATGCTTATAACAACAGATGGAATAATAATCCAGATTAAATGTGATGACATATCAAATCTCGGACGTATAACATCAGGTGTAAAACTTATCAATCTTGATGATGGTGTAAAAGTTGCAACAATAGCGAAAGTACGCAAAAAACCTGTAGATGAAAATGACAAGGATGCTGACGGATTTGAAGAAGAATCACAGGAAAAATCTGCCGTGGTATCAGAAGCAGACTCACAACCGGAAGGTGAAAAAGAACCTGAAAGTGAGATAGATGCGTCTATAGATGAGCTTTTAGAAAGAGCTGAAAAAGATAAGAACGAATAAATTCAAGTTAAAAAGAAGCGGTGAGATTGCCGCTTCTTTTGTAATAAATTTTTTAAATGTATACAGGAGGTGTTTTAATTGTCACATTTAACAATAAATTTCAAATCAAAATCACTTAACATGCCTGTTATGCTCGATGTTTTGATGCCGCAGGGACACGGTGGATATAAGACATTATATCTTTTACATGGAGCGGGCGGAGACCATGCATGCTGGACGCTAAAAACACGTATTGCCGATTATGTTGAAGGTAAAAATATTGCGGTTGTCATGCCATCAGGAAATAACAGATTTTATGTTAATAATGTAAACGGAAAAGATTATTTTTCATTTATTGCAGACGAACTTATAGACAACTGTGAGACATGGTTTAATATAAGCAGAAATCCTGACGACAGGTATATAGCGGGAATGTCAATGGGGGGATACGGTGCATTTTATGCGGCACTTAAAAGACCAAAGCAGTATAATACGGCATTTTCGTATTCGGGACTTTTAAATCTTATCGAAAGATATGATAATCCGCAGGGAATAGACATGTATCCTGTTTTTGGCACGCGTGAGGAACTTATTGACAATAATTTCGATTTATATTCTCTTTTCAACAAAAAAGGTATAGATGACAGTGAAATTGTGGATAACCCTACAAAATTTATTATTGCATGTGGATTACAGGATCCGAGACTTCATATGAGCAAAGATTTTTACAAAGAAGCGAAAGAGGCCGGACTGAATGTTTCAATGTATGAGCAGGATGGAGAACATGAGTGGGATTATTGGGATAAGTGTATCGAACAGACTATAAAATGTATTGCAGGGGAGGATTCAAAATGGCAGTAATAAATCTTAATTTATTTTCTATGATGCTTCGTTTTGGAACGGACGTAACTGTAGTTCTTCCGGATGAAATACAAAAAGACGAAAAACTTGCTTGTGTATGGCTTTATCACGGAGGAAGCGGAGACCACACAGACTGGCTTTATCATACCGACCTTGTAGATGAGGTTGAAAAACGCCATTTTGCCGCGGTTCTTCCGAATGTCAATGAATCATGTTTTGTAAATATGAATATCGGCGGTAAATATGAAAGTTATGTTGCAAAAGAACTTCCGTCAATAATATGGAATATGTTTGACTGCATTTCAAAAGACCGCGAAAAGAATTTTGTATCGGGACTTTCAAACGGAGGTTACGGCTGTCTTCATACAATATTAAAATATCCTGATAAATTTTCAAAAGTCGGGGCATTTTCCGCTGGAGATAAAGCAGATTCCGTATTTTTAAACGATGGAAGCGAAAAATCAATCAACAGAATACGTTTGTTTGGTGATGGTGATTTACATAAAACAGAATATGGACTTACATATCTAGCAGATTTATTTATAGAAAAAGAACTTCCAAAGATACAGATTTATCATGCATGCGGAAGTCTTGACCCATGGCTTGACATGAATCATATAGTCAGGGATTATTTTCTTGAACATAAAGATTATTTCGATTATACTTATGATGAAATGGAAAATTACGGACACGAATGGAAGTTCTGGAATATCGAATTGAAAAAATTTCTAGATTTTGCAGGACTTTGTGAGAAGCAGAATTAAATATTACTGTTTTGAGCTTGTATACAATATCCGCATAAAAACAGGAGGGTGACATGAGGGACGTAAATGTCAGTGAGATTACAAAAAATATCAAAGAAATGTGTATTGAGGCAAATCATTTTTTGTCTGAAGACATGAAAAAAGTATTTAAGAATGCTGTTGATTCGGAAGAATCACCGCTTGGAAAGCAGGTTTTAAATCAGTTAAATGAAAATCTTTCCATCGCTGCATCTGATATGATACCGATATGCCAGGATACGGGAATGGCTGTTATTTTTATAAATGTCGGTCAGGAAGTGCATTTTACAGGCGGAGACATTACCGATGCAATTAACGAAGGCGTACGGGAAGGATATGTTGAAGGATATCTTAGAAAATCTGTTGTCAGTGACCCTCTTATAAGAGAAAATACAAAAGACAATACTCCTGCTGTTATTCATTATTCGATAGTTCCGGGAGATAAAGTTGAGATAACGGTTGCACCTAAAGGTTTTGGAAGTGAAAATATGAGCCGTGTATTCATGTTAAAGCCCGCAGATGGAATTGAAGGTGTTAAAAATGCAATTCTTACAGCAGTAAAAGATGCAGGTCCAAATGCCTGTCCTCCTATGGTAGTCGGAGTCGGAATCGGTGGTACATTTGAAAAATGTGCAATTCTTGCAAAAAAGGCACTCACAAGAAATCTTGAGGAAAAATCAGACATAGAATATGTAAGAAATCTTGAATCCGAAATGCTTGAAAAAATCAATAAACTGGGAATAGGTCCCGGCGGACTTGGAGGAACACAGACAGCACTTGCTGTTAATATAGAAACATATCCGACACATATAGCAGGTCTTCCTGTTGCAGTAAATATATGCTGTCATGTAAACCGTCATGTTAAAAGAGTATTGTAAAATCGGGTTTGCATAATAAATATTTTATGGCTTATTAGCCGGAAAAGAGGAAATAATGGATAAGCATATTACAGCACCAATAAGTGATGAGGACGCAAAAGAACTCAGAGCCGGTGACTATGTATACATAACAGGAACTATTTATACAGCAAGAGATGCCGCACATAAAAGAATGGCAGAAGCTTTAGCAGCCGGAGAGCCACTTCCTATAGATATGAAAAATAATATTATATATTACATGGGACCATCTCCGGCAAGAGAAGGCAGACCAATCGGTTCAGCAGGTCCGACAACTGCGAGCAGAATGGATAAGTATGCACCGGATTTACTTGATCTGGGACTTAAAGGAATGATAGGAAAAGGAAAGCGTACTGATGCAGTTAAAGCTGCAATTGTAAGAAATGGTGCTGTATATTTTGCTGCGGTAGGTGGTGCAGGAGCATTACTTTCGCAAAGAATCAAATCATCAGAAGTAATTGCATATGATGATTTGGGTACAGAGGCAATACGTAAGCTTTATGTAGAAGATTTTCCTGTAATTGTAGTAATTGACAGTGAAGGAAATAATCTTTATGAAACTGCAATAAAAGAATACTGGCGTGAGTAATTCAGATTTGTGAAATTTTGGTCATTGATTTTTTACAAATATATTTGATAAATATTTTGAAAAATATTATTGACAATTAAAAACTGCTTTGATATAATTTAACTTGCGTTTAACGCAAAAGTAAATATTTCAATTATGGAGAAATACTCAAGAGGCTGAAGAGGCGCCCCTGCTAAGGGTGTAGGTCGGGCAACCGGCGCGAGGGTTCAAATCCCTCTTTCTCCGCTTGGCAGGAGATAGCCGCAGACAATTTTGTCTGCGGCATTTCTATTTCTATTTTTGTTTCTTATAGCAAGGTTCTGTTTTGCATTAGTAACGAAAAAAAATATGAAATTAAAAATTATTTTTACGGTTATTTAAGAAAAAGTCTTATAAATAACAAAATAATGTATATGAGGTGTAAAAATATCTAGTGTTTTTGCAGCTGCAAAAACACTAGATAT
>UMGW01067713.1_pt1 | contig 11890 bp, 9 predicted proteins | sample 1965371 | NCBI WGS metagenome assembly UMGW01 (sample SAMEA4836082, study PRJEB28245) | human gut metagenome | biome: gut microbiome; material: fecal sample | place: Denmark | collected 2008
AGCAGGTTCAGCATGCAGTTGTAAGCAGCCTTCTGGCCCTGCTCCAGGGTCAGGTCGCCGCCGACCTTGCCCACGATGTTGTGGCCGTCGCCGATGTCAGGGCCGCAGCCGCTGCAGTACAGCAGATGATCGCCGAACTCCATGACCGGAGTGTAGACGCCGCCCTTCGGCGGGGGTGCGGGCAGGGTGATGTTCATTTCCTTGAGCTTATCGTAGACATTTGCCATAAGAAAAAACCTCTCTTCTTTTTCTCTGACGCAGCCGAAACGGGGGCTGCTGCCGGTTGAAAGATGTTCCGCAGCCGGTGTGCGCCGACTGTGAAGCGACTTGTTTATATTCCCAACAGCGTACTGCCAAGGCTCAACACCAGCGGCACGCTGATCAGGATACTGAGGGTGGAATGTGCAACGGCCTGGCTGGCCAGCTCCCCTTCGGTGTCGTACTGCTTTGCCAGCACGGCCGTCAGGCTGCCTGCCGGGCAGGATGCCAGAATCAGGATCGCCATGCACAGGGTGCGGTCCAGCGGCAGGAAGTACAGCGCCGCCAGGAAGCCCAGCGGGAACACGACGCACCGCAGGGCCGTGATGAGCCACACCATGGGGTTCGTGACCAGCTTTTTCAGGTCACTGCGGGCCAGCATGCCGCCGGCGATCATGAGGGCCAGCGGCGTGGTGGTATTGCCCACCGCCTTGCAGAAGCTCTCCAGAATGGCGGGCAGCCGCAGGCCGGTCACCAGCATGACCACCATGATGGCGGTGGTGATGTTGGTGGGGGTAAGGAATGCTTTGATGCTCACCTTGGCTTCCGGGTCGAACAGGTGCTGTACATAAGTAAAGAACAGGATGTTGTAGGCCATGATGCCGGCGGCACCGTACAGGGCACCCGCCTCGCTGCCCAGCAGGGCGCTGATGAGTGGGATGCCGATGAAGGCGCTGTTGGGCATGACGGCGGCACCCACCAGCACGGCCTTCTGGCCGCGGGTCAGGTGCATGGCCCTGCTCAGCACAAGGCAGATGCCGATGGTGAGGATGTAGAAGATCTCCAGCACCACATAGCCTTTGAGCATGCCGGCCACGGCCTCGCGGCCGCCGTCGATGCTGGCACTGGCCAGCAGGGTGCAGGGCAGGGTGACCGACATGACCAGGTTGGACAGGAACTTGCTGTTCCTGTCATCCATGATGCCCAGTTTGGTCACGGCTGCACCGGTGCCGATCTCCAGAAAGATGATCAGGATCTGCTGCAGAAGGATCGCGATCGACATGGCAGCTCCTTACACCGTCAGCACCATACCGGCACCGGTCGTGGTGCGCCGGTCGTGGTCAATGGCGACCTGGCCGTTGACGATGCACCAGTCCAGACCGGTGGCCTTCTGGGCAGGATTCGTGAAGGTGGCATGATCCGTGAACTTCTTCGGATCGAATACCAGTATATCAGCATAGTTGCCTTTCTGCAAGCTCCCTCGTCCGACTAATCCCATTCTTGCGGCGGGCTGGCTGGTCATCCGGCGGATGGCCTCCTGCATCGTGTAGATGCCGCGCTCGGCCACATACTCCCGCAGCACCTTGGGGAAGGCACCGAACATGCGGGGGTGGGGCGTGTCGGTCTTGGCATAGATGGCATCGGAGATGATATTGGACCAGGGCAGACGTGCCACCGTATCAATATCATCCTGGCTCATGGACATATTGATGATGGCAGTCTTACCGTCCTCGCTGTGCATCAGGTAGGCGGCCAGTGCAGCGGCGTCCTCAAAGCCGAATTTCTCGGCAGCCTCCGTCACCCGCATGCCCAGGAACTTCTCGTTTTCGGGGCAGACCACGCCGCTGATGATGATGCGGTCCCAGCCCAGCGTGATGCAGAAGTTGTCCCAGTCGTCGTACAACACGCTGCTGGTACGGCGGAACTCCTCCACCCCTTCGGGGGTGCCCAGTTTTTCCAGTGCACGGGTCATGTTGCCGGCCACGAACACCGGGGGCAGCATGGTGGTCAGGGCCGTGCTGCCGCCCTCGTAGGGGTAGAAGTCCACGGTCACGTCCATGCCCTCGGCGCGGGCGGCTTCGATGTCGGCAATGGCAGTGTGGATGTCCTTGCCCCAGTTCTTCATGCCGCAGCTCTTGAAGTGGCTGATCTCCAGGGCACAGCCCACGCGGCGGGCGATCTCGATCACCTCGCGCACGCTCTGCACCATGCTGTCGCCCTCACCGCGGATGTGGGTGGTGATGACCCGGTGGTACCGGCCCACCGGTTCCAGAATGTAGGCAAATTCATCGGTGGAGGAATAGCACTCCGGCAGGTACATGATGCCCAGCGACACACCGGGAGCACCGGCAGCCATGGCGTCCTCGATCAGAGCACGGGCGTCGTCCAGCTCCTGCTGGGTGTAGGGAGTGTCGGCAAAGCCCTTGACACAGATCTTGACGGTGCCGGTGCCGATCATGGCGGCAACATTCAGGGGCAGCGCGGTCTTGTGCAGGGCAGCCAGATAATCACGGTAGGTGTGGGGGCCGTCCAGGCCGATGGGGCCCATGACGGCTTCTTCAAAGGAATAATACTCCTTTGCCGCCTCGTCCGATTCCGGCCGGGGGGTCATGCTGATGCCGCAGTTGCCTGCCACTGCCGTGGTAATGCCCTGGGCCAGCTCCACCTCGCCAAAGTGCGGGTCGTTGAGGGGCTTTGCGTCGTGGTGACGGTGGATATCCACAAACCCCGGGGTCACCGCCTTGCCGGTGGCGTCGATGACCTGGTCTGCCGGCTCCGTGATGCCCGGAGCGATCTGAGCAATACGGTCGTCCTGCACCAGCAGGTCTGCCTGGTAGGGCTGGCCCCCCAGGCCGTCGTATATGGTGCCGTTCTGGATCAAAATACGTTTCATGATAAGTTCCCTCTTGCTACGAATTTGCCCTGCGGCAAGACGACCCTGCCGCAAACGACGAAAGGGGCAAGGGCGTATGCCCTCGCCCCTTTCGGAGAAACAGATTTACAGTTTGCCGGCTCAATAGATCTTACAGATCTTCTTCTTCCTCAGCAGCAGCGACCTTTTCCACGACAGTGCCGCGGCGGTCGTCCATAACGTGCTTCAGGCGCACATCGTCGGGAGTGGTGTCAGCAGGGAACATGAGAGAGACCACAATGCCGAACACCAGAGAAATGATGGTAGCAGGCACAGCCGGACCACCCATGGTGGCGTTGATCCAGTTCTTGAAGGAAGGCAGCACCAGGATCAGCACGCCCAGCAGAGTGCCGGAGCCGATGCAGGCCAGACCGCCCTGCCAGTTGACACGCTTCCAGAAGCGGCCCAGCAGCATAGCCACAGCCACGCCGGGCAGGAAGGCGCCCACGATGGTGGAGATGTAGCCGATAACGTCGTTGACGAACAGGGTGATGAAGAAGGCAGCGCCCAGGGTGCAGATCAGAGCGATACGGCTGTACTTGGCGTAATCCTCTTCCTTGATGGTCTTGCCGGTGACGCTGGGGTACACGTCGGTGAGCAGGATGGTAACGCCGGAGATGGCGTCGGAGTCACCGGAGGACATGGTAGCGGACAGGCCGCAGATCATGAACATCATGCCGATGATCGGGGGCAGTGCGTTGGTAGCCATGTAAGCAAAGGCGTAGTCGCCGCTGGCCAGGGTGTCACCATTCATGGTGGCGATGGTGAAGCAGCTCATGCCGATGATGGCGGTAACAAAGCTCCAGCCGAACAGCAGGATGCCCTGGCCCAGGAAGGCCTTGCGAGCAGTCTTTTCGTCCTTGGAGGTGTAGATACGGGTACGGTGGGTGGGGGTGCCGATAACGCCCATGGCTGTGGACAACACCAGTGCTATGGCAGCCATGACACCGTAGGAGCCCAGGCCGTAGAAGGTCATTGCGCCGGGCTTGCCAGCAGCGGTGAAGGTATCCACCACGTTCTGATAGCCGCCTGCCAGGGGGATAGCACGGACAGCGATGGTCAGGAAGCCGATGAGGATGGCGATGAACTGGACAGCGTCGGTGGTAACAACGGCCATGTAGCCGCCGATGAACACGTAGATGCCGAAGCCCAGAACGGTGATGATCTTACAGGTAACGTCCGGCAGCTGGGTGACGTAAGCCAGGTACTTGGCACCGCCGTTCAGGTGGTTGCCCAGCCAGATGATCTCGATGACGAACATCATAAAGCCCATGACCTGGCGGATGATCTTTTTGCCGCCGTAGTAATACTGTGCTTCCTCAGACATGGTCAGGAAGCCCTTGTTCTTTGCCTTGGTGAACAGCAGCATGGAAAGGATACCTGCCGATGCGCCCAGGCCGTAGATGGCGCCGCCCCAACCGTGGTTGAAGCCGTTGCCGATGGCACCCATGGAAGAACCGGTGCCGATCATGGTAGCACCCACGGTGCAGAAGATCAGGAAGAAGCCGAGGTTGCCGCCGCCGGTCAGGAAGCTGCTGCCCTCATTTTTGCCGCGGCTGGTGATCCAGCCCACAAAGATCATAAAGCAGATCCATGCGATAAAGCCGCCAATAAACAATGGGATGTATTTGGGATCCAACATAGTTTCATTTCCTCCTTAGAATCATTTTCCTCAGCCCGGCGCAGGGTCCGCTCGGGCCGATATGGCTGTCAGGCATTTCCCCGCTGCGGGCCGGCACCGTGGGGTCGTTGTCCGACAACAACTTCGCTGTCCTAAATTTACCAATTTTCTTTCCATCCGTCAATAGTTTTTTAACATTTTCCGCACAAATATGGATTTTCGGCGCATGTTATAATTTTTTGTTCCTCGTCTTGTCATTTCCACGAAAAGCAAACTGCCCCTTGCAGTCTATTTTCCGGTGTCGTATACTGAAATTGGAGCAGAGATTTGCAGAAAAAAAACCAAGTCCCTTTCAAAAGCAACGATGTTGCGCTTATTTTTAATCGTTTGCGATTTATTAAGTTGTCCGACAATGCCGTCGCAGGCCCCAAAAACGTCTGCATCCCGTGCAAAAGGCAACGATCGGCGGCGCTCCGGCCGCCGAAAAAAGGGCGGACGGCCTGCAGTTTTCAGCCGTCCGAACCAGAAAGCGCACAATTTTTGTTCAGATATCGGAACGCAAGTCCCAATATAGCCCGATATCCGAACGCGTCCGGTGTTTTCAGGATTCCTGTGCGGAACACATCGGAACACTTTCGTCGTTTTCCCGACCTGGTCCGAATGCCTCTCAGAGGCCCTATATATAAGGAAAGGAAGTGAGTCCCATGCCTTCCGGAGATGCCCACCGTTCCCTGGCACGCGCGCTGGATATTCTGGAGCTGTGCAGCCTGAACGGCAGCGGTTACACCCTTACCCAGCTGTCCCAGCATCTGGGCATTGCCAAAGGCAGCATCTCCCCGCTGCTGCACACCCTGCGGGACCGCGGCTACCTGACCCTGGACGACCAGGACCACCATTACCGCGTCGGCCGCATGGCGTTCCGCATTGGGAACACTTACCTGGACGAGGCCAGTGCCCTGCGGGAGATCCACCGCCTGATGAACGACATCGTGACGGCCTGTCACGAGACCTGCCACCTGGGCTGCCTGAAAAACGGGGATGTCTATTACCTCAAAAAGGTGGAGAGCCCCCTGTACAGCCACACCGTCACCGTGGAGGGCCGCAGCCTGCCGGCCTACGCCACCGGCGTGGGCAAGGCTCTGCTGGCCGACTACCAGCTGCCCCAGCTCAAGGCCCTGTATTACGACGGCCTGTACCCTCTCACGGAGCACACCATCACCGACTTCCGCCTCCTGGCCGACCAGCTGGCCGAGATCCGGGCCAGCGGCTTTGCCTACGAGTGTGAGGAGAGCACCCGGGGCATCCGCTGCATCGGCGTGCCGCTGCGCAAAAGCGGCAAAGTGGTGGCCGCGCTGAGCGTTGCCTTCCCGCTGGAGCGCTACAGCGACGCTGCCGCCGCCAGCGCCCGGCAGGCGCTGGACGAGGCCCGGCGTCAGATCGAACGAATGCTCTGCAGCGTAGAACTGCAGTTCTGAGCCCTATAAGAAAAGGAGTGTTTTTATGCCTCAGTTGATCACCATCGGCGAGACCATGGCCGCCTTCACCCCGGACAGCGTGGGTGCCCTGCGCTATGTGCAGAACTTCGGCATCCGCACCGCCGGTGCCGAGAGCAATGTAGCCGTGGGTCTGGCAAAGCTGGGCCTGGAGGCCGCCTGGGTCAGCCGCCTGGGCACCGACGAGTTTGGCTGCTTCATCCGCAATCAGCTCCGTGCCGAGGGCGTGGACTGTTCCCGCGTCATCTACGACCCCGACCACCGCACCGGCATCATGTTCAAGGAGACCGGCGTGGGCGAGACCAAGGTATTCTATTACCGTGAGAACAGCGCCGCCAGCCACCTGTGCCCCGAGGATGTGACTCCCGCTCTGCTGGACGGCGTGAAGGTGCTGCACATGAGCGGCATCACCCCCGTGCTGAGCGAGAGCTGCCTGGCCATGACCAAAGCCGCCTTTGCTCTGGCCAAGGAGAAAGGCGTTGCCATCAGCTTTGACCCCAACATCCGCCGCAAGCTGTGGCGTGGGCAGGACTACGCCCCCCTGATCCGGGAGCTGACCCTGCAGAGCGAGATCGTGCTGCTGGGCCTGGACGAGGCCGACGCCCTGTTCGGCCTGCGGGACCCGGATGCCATCTTCGATCTGCTGTTCCGCGACGGCTGCGCACAGTATGTGGCCATCAAGGACGGCGGCAACGGTGCCTGGGTGGCCGACAAGACCACCCGCGAAAAGCTGCCGCCCTACCCCTGTAAGCCCATTGAGCCCATCGGCGCCGGTGACGGCTTCAATGCCGGCTTCCTGGCCGGCATCCTGCAGGGCCGCGATGTGGTCACCGCAGGCCGCATGGGTGCCATCTGCGGCGCCCTGGCCACCCAGACCCCGGGCGACGTGGAGGGCTACCCCGACGCCGCCCAGATGGAAGCTGCCCTCACCGGCGCTGCCATCACCTACCGCTGATCCGCTGAAACCGCCGGTTTCATTGTTTGCCGAAAGGAGTTTTTTGTATGGACACTTACGATCTGGTTTCCAAGCATCCGCTGCTGGCCATCCTGCGCAACGTTCCGCTGGAAAAGACCATTGATTACGCCGAGGCCGCCGTGCAGGGCGGTGCCCCCTTCTTTGAGGTGGCACTGAATAGCCCCCACGCCCTGGAGCAGATCACGATGCTGCGCACCCATTTCGGGGACCGCTGCACCGTGGGTGCCGGCACCGCCATCACCGTGGAGCGCTGCAAAGCCGCTCTGGACGCCGGTGCACAGTTCCTTCTGACCCCCGGCACCCCGCTGGATGTGTTCAGCTACTGCGCCGAGAACGACATCGCCCTGCTGCCCGGCGTGCTGACCCCCACCGACGTGGCCACCAGCCTGCAGTTCGGCTACAAGACCATGAAGCTGTTCCCGGCCGGCAGCATGCCCCGCCACTACGTCAAGGACCTGCAGGGCCCCTTTGACGGCACCAACTACATGGCCATCGGCGGCGTGAGCCCCGCCAACATCCGCGAGTTCTTTGACGCCGGCTGCATCAGCGTGGGCCTGGCCTCCAGCCTGATGCCCAAGGACGCCGTGGCCGCCAACGACTGGGAAGCCTGCGCCGCCTACGTCCGCGGCATGGTGGACCAGATCCAGCGCTGAACCTGAACCCATTGAAACCTTCTGCAATACAAGAGAAAGGATGATTTCCCATGAAGATCGTTGAAGTCAACACCTATACCGTCCGTCCCCGCTGGGGCTTTGTTGAGATCGTGACCGACGAGGGCCTGACCGGCTGGGGCGAGCCCGTGCTGGAAGGCCACTGCGCCACCGTTCTGGCCTGTGTCCAGGAGATGAAGCCCTACCTCATCGGCAAGGACCCCATGCGCATTGAGGACTTTTCCGCTGTGCTGTACCGCGCCGGTTTCTACCGCGGCGGCGGCGTGCTGATGAGCGCCATTGCCGGCATCGACCAGGCCCTGTGGGATATCAAGGGCAAGTTCTTCAACGCCCCGGTCTACCAGCTCATGGGCGGTGCCTGCCGCGACAACATGCGCGTGTACAGCTGGATCGGCGGCGACCGCCCCAACGACGTGGGCGCTGCTGCTCTGGAGCGCAAGAATGCCGGCTTTACCGCCATCAAGATGAACGCCACCGAAGAGCTGCAGATGATCGACACCTACGACAAGGTGGACGCCGTTCTGGAGCGCGTGGCCGCCATCCGGGAGAGCTGCGGCAAGTATTTCGGCATCGCCATCGACTTCCACGGCCGTGTGCACAAGCCCATGGCAAAGGTCCTGGCCAAGAAGCTGGAAGAGTTCGACCCCATGTTCATCGAGGAGCCCGTCCTGTGCGAGAACATGGAGGTGTTCAAGGAGATCGCCGCTGCCTGCAATGTGCCCATTGCCACCGGCGAGCGTCTGTTCACCAAGTATGACTTCAAGCGCCTGCTGCAGGCCGGCGGTGTGGACATCATCCAGCCCGACCTGAGCCACGCCGGCGGCCTGACCGAGGTCAAGAAGATCGCCTCCATGGCCGAAGCCTACGACGTTGCCCTGGCTCCCCACTGCCCGCTGGGCCCCATCGCTCTGGCCAGCTGCCTGAACGTGGACGCCACCTGCTACAACGCCGTGATCCAGGAGCAGAGCATCGGCATCCACTACAACGTGGGCAAGAGCGTGCTGGACTATGTCAAGAACCAGGACGACTTCAAGTTCGTGGACGGCCGCGTGCAGCTGCCCGTCCGTCCCGGTCTGGGCGTGGACGTCAACAAGGAACTGGTGCTGGAGGAGAACAAGACCCCGCACGAGTGGAAGAACCCCGTCTGGCGTCACAAGGACGGCAGCGTTGCCGAGTGGTAATGCATCCCGCCGCCTGAGTTAACACAGAAAAACAGCCCGCATGGCAGGAGCATCGTGCTCCGTCATGCGGGCTGTTTGCGTTCGATTTACTCTTTTTCTTCCGGTTCTTCGGGCTTGGTCAGCTCCTTGAGCTGCAGCACCCATTCCGGCACTTTGGGAGCAAGGGGCGGTTCACCGCTGCGGGCGCGGTGCATCTTCCGGTACAGGTCGCGGTTGTAGGAAAGGTGCAGGGTCATGGCATCCCGTGCCCAGGTGCTGTCGCCGCACTTGATGGCCTCTAGTACAGCCTTGTGGGTGTCCAGGGTCTCCTGCAGCAGAGTGCGGTGGGTACCCTCGGTGAACACCTCCACCGACGCCGTGATGATGGGAGCCAGCTGGGGAGCCACCAGATTGCCGCTGGCGCGGGCAATGGTCCGGTGGAACTTCATATCCTCGTCCAGATAGTCCTGCCCATGCAGGATGTGGTATTCCATGAGGTTGTACAGCGATTCCATCTCGGCGATGTCCTCCGGGGTGGCATGGCGCGCCGCCAGCGCGGCAATGGCCGGCTCGATGATGTTACGCACCTCCAGCAGGTCGAAGGCCAGACGCTCCTTGTCCTCAATGAAATCCAGCCCCAGCGGGTCATCCGCCAGGCCGGGCTGGTCGGTCACAAAAGAGCCCGCGCCGTGGCGCACGGTCAGAATGTTCTGTGACTCCAGCCGCTTGATGGCCTCGCGCACGGTACTGCGTGCCACACCCATCTCGCGGGCAAGCGCTGTTTCAGTGGGCAGCTTGTCGCCGCTCTTCAGTTTTTCTTCCAGAATGTAGTCCTTGATCCGCTGTGCAACCTGTTCGGCCAGCGGCCGGCTGGAATCGTACCCCGCAGTCTCCATAAAAACCTCTTCCTTTGACGTTTCCGCTCTGTTCTATCTTTCATTATACCGGAAATTTCTGGCAGTGTAAAGCAACGCCGTGCAGAAACCTTCGCTCCGGCAGCAAAGGTTTTTATTTTATGCAAAAGCGGCCGGTGTTTCCCGCACCGGCCGCTTTGTGTTATACTGAACAGGTCACAGGGGCAGCTCCAGCTGACGGCAGTAGTCCACGATGTGGTGGAACATCTGCTCCACGGCGGGAGCCATGGAGGCCGGGCGCTGCACGGCCAAGCCCACCACGCGGTACTCCTCCGGCTCGATGGGGTACACCTTGACGGCGGCCTTGCAGTCCCGCAGCAGCATCTGCGGCATGATGGAGATACCAAGCCCGGCTTCCACCATGGCGATGTTGGACTGATCGTCGATGACATGGCAGCGGCGCTCGGTGCTGATCTTGTACTTCTTGAGGAACTGCCGCATCTCGGCGTCGGTGGCATCGCACTGCACCACAAAGCTCTGGCCGTTCATCAGAGCAGGGGTCATCACGCCGCCCTGGGGTTCGGGCCAGTCCTGCGGCACGATGCACAGCAGCGGCTCCCGAAACAGCTCGGTGAGGTTGAATTCCTCCTTGCAGGTGGAGGAAAGGAACGCAATGTCCACCTGCCCGGTGCGCAGCCACTCCTTGACATCGTCGTAGGTGCCCTGATACACTTCAATTTCGATCTGAGGGTACTGGGCCGCGAAGCTCTTGAGCAGGCCCGGCAGCAGCGAAGCGCACACCGAGTTGAATGCCCCCAGCTTCACCTTGCCTTTTTCCAGGCCGTTCAGGCGGGCAATGCTCTGCTTGAGTGCCTCGTCACTGTTGAGCACCGCACGGATGGACGGGTACAGCGAAGCGCCGTAACTGGTCATGGATACGCCGTTTTTGCCGCGGTTGAACAGGGCAAAGCCCAGTTCCTCCTCCATCACGGCAATGGCGTGGCTGATGGCCGAAGGGGTCAGATGCAGCTGCTGGGCCGCTTTGTTGAAGCTGCCCTGCCGTGCCACTGCATCGAAGATCTCGTAGGAAAAAAGCGTCATGCCCCAAAGCCTCCTTCCTGATTATTCTGGTTCGGAGACGCCCGATTCTCTGTGAATCTTTTTCATCTTTCGTTTGAGTTAGTTCAATTATCTTCTTGATTGTACTATCCCGCGCCTTTTCTGTCAAGCGTTTTTGCCCCGATTTTTGCACGCTCTGTGCAGATTTTGCCGCAGCAGACGCAGGAAATGCCGCCTTTCCTTCGTTATCGTTCCTGTAACGATTTTTTGCAAACTGAACGAGGTGTTCTTTATGACTGCACTTTCCCCGCGCCGCACCTTCAGCGGCACCGCTCTTAAAACCATTGCCTGCATCACCATGCTGGTGGATCACATCGGTGCGTCCTGCATCGAGGCGGGCATCCTTACGCCCGGACTGGACGCCGGCACCCTCTCCCAAGACGCCCTTTCTGCCTACCCGCTGTACCGGCTGGACATGGTGCTGCGCTTCACCGGGCGGCTGGCCTTTCCCCTGTTCTGCTTTTTGCTGGTGGAAGGCTTTGTGCACACCCACAACGTCAAAGGCTATTTGGGGCGGCTGGTGCTGTTCGGCCTTTTGAGCGAGGTGCCCTTTGACCTTGCGTTCTTACGCACCCCCTTTTACCCGGGCGCGCAGAATGTTTACTGGACGCTGGCGCTGGGCGTGCTGGCCATGGCGGGGCTCAAGCGCTTTGAAAAGGAAAACGGCCTGCCCGGCTGGCAGGGACTTGTGTGGGCAGGCGGGTGCGCCGCGCTGGCGCTGGCTGCCAATACCGACTACAGCGCCAGTGGCGTGCTGATCATCTGCGCCTTATACCTCACCCGCGCAGACCGCAAGCGGCAGTGCCTTGCGGGTGCAGTGCTGTTTTTATTCGAGCTCACCGCTCCGCTGGCCTTTGTGCTGGTCTGGTTCTATAACGGACAGCGCGGCGCGTGCAGTCCGCTGCAAAAAAAGGCCTTTTACTGGTTCTACCCGGTGCATCTGGCCCTGCTGGCCTGCATCACCAACCTGCTGCTGTGACGCGGAAAAGGGCACCGGCCTTTCAAAAGCCGGTGCCCCTTCTTTTTGCGTGCAAAAATGGAAAAAGCCCGGTGATCTCAATGGATCATCGAGCTTTTTCTTGGCGGAGTAGGAGGGATTTGAACCC
>UMGW01035718.1_pt1 | contig 11803 bp, 8 predicted proteins | sample 1965371 | NCBI WGS metagenome assembly UMGW01 (sample SAMEA4836082, study PRJEB28245) | human gut metagenome | biome: gut microbiome; material: fecal sample | place: Denmark | collected 2008
CTTGAAAACTTTCCAAAACGCAGAACACCCACGGTGGACGGAATGTCCTTCCGAGGATGTTTGTCGGAGGGTGTTGACATTTTCTTGAAAAGTGTTGAACATCAGGGGGAAAGCGGACACGATGTCCGCGTCAGCCGATTGACGCCATGGATGGCGTCTGTAGGCGGCCCCGTCATAATGAAAAAAACTTATTCACTTTTCGTAGAAAATTCACACCCGGAGACCTTACATCGAGGAAGGATGTTCCGTTTGCCATGGGCGTTCGTGGATTTGAAACTACCATCCGCAATGAGCCACACTATTCATAAGATTGTCAGCATAAAACGCTGCCAATCTTATTTCATATCGCGGCGTTCGCCGCATCTCGGCATAAGTAAAGACAGCGAATCGTGCGCAAGCGCTCATCGCTGTCTTCACTATGCCTATGCGCGGCTCATTGCTCGCGTAACTTTCCATTTATTTCAGCTTCCAGATATCTCTGTTGTACTCTGCAATAGTTCTGTCGGAGGAGAAGAATCCGGCCTTGGCGATGTTCACTAACATCATCTTCTTCCACTTCTGCTGATCCTCGTAATCAGCAAATGCCTGATCCTTTACCTTGATGTAGTCCTCTAAGTCAAGCAGGGTCATGAACCAGTCTTTGTTCAGCAGCTCGTTGTACAGACGCTCCAGGTTCTCCTTTTTGCCGACCTTGAGCACTTCTTTGCTGACGATGAAGTCTACAGCCTCTTTGATCACAGGGCTCTTCTTGTAGTAGTCCTTAGAAACATAATCTGCCTTCTCGTAATGCTTGATCACAGTGTCGCTGTCCTTACCGAAGATGTAGATATTGTCATCGCCTACCAGCTCATGGATCTCTACGTTTGCACCGTCACTGGTACCCAGTGTTACGGCACCGTTTAACATGAACTTCATGTTACCGGTTCCGGATGCCTCCTTGGATGCCAGGGAGATCTGCTCGGAGATATCGCAGGCAGGGATCAGCTTCTCGGCATAGCTTACGTTATAGTTCTCTACCATAACAAGCTTCATGTAAGGGCTGACTTCAGGATCGTTATTGATAATGTCGGACATTACCAGCAGGAGATGGATGATATCCTGAGCAATCACATACGCAGGCGCAGCCTTTGCACCGAAGATAAAGGTCAGTGGAGTAGAAGGCTTCCTGCCGCCCTTGATCTCCAGATATTTGTGAATGATATACAGTGCATTCATCTGCTGACGCTTATACTCATGCAGACGCTTTACCTGAATATCGAAGATGGAATCGGGATTCAGCTCCACGCCCTCCTTCTCCTTGATATAGGATACCAGTTCTGCCTTCTTGGTCTTCTTGATGTCGTAGATGGCATCCAGTACGGCCTGATCGTCCTTATGCTCTAACAGCTTCTGTAATTCATCCGCATCCTTCTTGTAGCCGTCGCCAATGGTCTGGGTCAGGAAGGCAGCCAACTCATGGTTGCAGGACAGCAACCATCTGCGGAAGGTAATACCGTTGGTCTTGTTGTTGAACTTCTCGGGATAAATCTTGTAAAAATGATTGAGTTCGCTCTGCTTCAGGATCTCGGTATGGATCGCTGCCACGCCGTTGACACTATAGCCATAGTGGATGTCGATATGTGCCATGTGCACTCTCTTGTCCTTGTCAATGATCTGAACTTTTTCGTCCTTATATTTCTTTGCCACACGGTCACTCAGCTCCTTGATGATGGGAACCAGCTGAGGCACTACTTCCTCGATATAAGCCAGAGGCCATTTCTCCAGAGCTTCTGCCAGAATGGTGTGGTTCGTATAAGCACAGGTGTGGCTTACTACGTCGATAGCTTCATCCATAGTGAAACCTTCCTCTGTGGTGAGAATGCGGATCAGCTCGGGGATAACCATGGTAGGATGGGTATCGTTGATCTGGATCGCTACATGCTCAGGCAGAGTATGCAGATCATAACCCTTTTCCTTTACTTCCTTCAGGATCAGCTGGGCACCGTTGCATACCATGAAGTATTCCTGATAGATACGCAGCAGATTACCTGCCTCATCGGAATCATCGGGATACAAGAACAGGGTCAGGTTCTTCTCAATGGCTTCCTTATCAAAAGTGATGCCCTTCTTTACCAGGCTCTCATCTACGGTCTCTACATCAAATAAATGCAGCTTGTTCAGTCCATTCTCATAACCTACGACATCAATATCATAAAGTACGGAAGTCACCTTGCGGTCACCGAAAGATACTTCGAATTTTGTGCCGGTATTGTTCAGCCAGGAATCCTTCTGGATCCAGTCATTCTTCTCGGCATTCTGCAGGTGATCCTTGAATACCTGCTTGAACAATCCGAAGTGGTAATTCAGACCGATACCGTCCCCGGGAAGTCCCAGGGTAGCAATGGAATCCAGGAAGCAGGCTGCCAGTCTGCCTAAGCCCCCGTTACCCAGAGAAGGTTCAGGTTCTGCCTCTTCGATGTCTGCGATGGTTTTGCCGTTTTTCTTCAGGATATCGCTCAGCTCCTCATAGATGCCTAAATTGATCAGATTGTTGGATAACAGCTTACCGATCAGGAACTCCATGGAAATATAATATACCTTCTTGTCTCCTGTAATGGCGGGAGTCTCTGCCATCTTCTCTTTGGTCAGCTGCAATACTCCGGTGTACAGCTGTGCATCGGTGCAGGCACCGATATTCTTGCCATATAATTTGCCGGTGATCTCATTTAAAGTCTGCTCTAAATTCATTTCAAACTCCATTCTGCACGATAGTTTTATTTTTGCCAAAATGAATGTACCGTGCCACACTCATTTTTTCATATTCTTTTTCTTTGTCTGGGTACTATACTTATTTTTGGTATCCCATCCCCTTGTCTCAGCTGCGCCTTGGGTATTTCCTATCCTTTTCGGCCTCCATACCCTTTTTCCCGCTGCGCCCCGGGTATTTCCTGCACTTTTCGGCCTCTATACCCTTTTTCCCGCTGCGCCTTGGGTATTTCCTATCCTTTTTGGCCTCCATACCCTTTTTCCCGCTGCGCCCCGGGTATTTCCTGCACTTTTCGGCCTCTATACCCTTTTTCCCGCTGCGCCTTGGGTATTTCCTATCCTTTTTGGCCTCCATACCTTTTCTGCTGCTGCGCCTTGGGTATTTCCTGCACTTTCCGACTTTTCATACCCTCGCAATACTGAGATTTTGTGTATGTTGTTCTCTTACAATACACAGGATAGCATAGGAAAACGTTTTCCGCAACCTTTTCTTTAATTTTCCTGATTTTTTGTGCAAAATAGCTTAACAGATAATGTCCTTATAGTACATTTTCACGATACTGTGGGGCATGATTACCTGATGCCCTTCCCCGCCGTTCATCAGCTGGTGTACCTCTTCCACGGCTCTGCTGGAGATGCTGTAGAAGTCCTGCCTTATGGTATTCATCTGCTTGCCGACATATCCCATCAGGGTGATACCATCGAAGCCGCACACCGGACGGAAAATATCCATATCGATCAATGCATTCATGGCACCTATGGCCATCAGATCGGAAGCGCAGACCACCACATCCTTATTCTTCGCATATTTCAATGCCACGTTTCTTGCCGTCAGCTCACTGAAGTCTCCCTGTCTGACCATCATGGTCAGATCCAGATCCTTCACCAGACGCTTCATCCCCTTCAATCTCTGATCCGTGACATAACCGTCTCTTCTGCCCGCAATGTAAAGCACTCGTTTACAGTTGTCATCCAGCACGGTCTTCTTCGCCACATCATACTGGGCCTGTTCCTGATCAATGCTGATGGATGTAGTCCTGGAATTGACAATCGGCGCATCCACTACCACACAGGCAAACTGTTTCTCCCGGATCAGCTTCTGCAGCACCTTGTCCTCCTTAGACATGCCATAGATCACCACGCCGGAAATACTCTGGGACAGAAAAGATCTTGTGATCTCTTCCGCCGTCATCCCCGCAATCATGGACGGAAAGATTGTCACAACTTCCACGTTCAGTTCCTTGGCCTTATCCAGTGCCCCTACCAGATACTGCATGAAGATCTGGTCAATGGCCTGGGTCTGTCTATTGGGATCCAGCACCAGCGCGATTCTTCCAAACTGCTTGGAGGAAAGCGCCGCAGCAATGGAATTCGGAATATAATTCAACTCCTTGATGGCGTCCTGTACCTTTTTCTTCGTCTCTTCACTGACATTAGGATAGCCATTTAAGACCTTGGATACTGTGGAAATAGCCACTCCGGCATGTTTTGCAACTTCTTTGATCGATACCATAAATCCCCCGTTCCGTCCGCAGCTCCCTGCGGTCGTCATTCTCGGTTACCATACAATTACGGTTTGTTTCATTTGACGTTTACCTATATATTCTCTATACTATAATTTAACGACAAATTCGTCAATGTACAGCATTTACGAAATATAGTGTGATTTTTTGGAAAAGGTTTTCCAAAGCATAATACCTCGGACAACGCAAGCATCAGAAAGGCTACAGATACCATGGCAGTAATCAAAAGTGTGGAAGAAAAATATATGAAGGAAGCTCTGAAGCAGGCGAAAAAAGCCTATGCCCTGGGGGAGGTCCCCATCGGCTGTGTCATTGTACATGAAGGTAAGATCATCGGTCGTGGTTACAACCGGAGAAATACAGACAAGAATACATTGGCGCACGCAGAGATCACAGCAATCAACAAAGCCAGCAAAGTGATCGGCGACTGGCGTCTGGAAGAATGCACGCTCTATGTGACCCTGGAACCCTGCCAGATGTGCGCCGGTGCCATTGTGCAGGCCCGTATCCCTGAAGTAGTGATGGGCTGCATGAATCCCAAGGCGGGATGTGCAGGTTCGATCCTAAATATACTGGAAATGCCCCAGTTTAACCATCAGGTGAAGGTTACCCGGGGCATTCTGGAAACGGAATGCAGCCAGATGCTGAAGACTTTTTTTGAAGAGCTCCGCATCCGGAACAAACAGGAGAAAGCTGCCAGAAAGGCATCAGGCGATCTCTCGTAAGCTTTCTTCCTGTGTCTGGTTCTGTTCGGTTGTTTTTCTTCTATGCTTCGGTAATCGGGAAATCGCTCTTCCCGTTTCATAAAGTCCCATCGGCACAAAGAGGATCAAAAATACATAGTACGGAAATACATATCTGCTCTGCGCTTCCCAGATGATACTGAACAGGAAGCCACCTACTATGCCAATCAACGGCAGCCACAATGCTGTCGGAATTTCTTTTTTTTGCCACCATCTTCCGCACAAAGCAATTCCAAGTACAAGTCCTGCCAAGTATACGATACTCTGGTAATAATTGGCCAGCTTCCATACGGTTTCATGTATGTTCCCATAGTACAGACTGGTAATCCCGGAGGACAGCGGTTCTCCATCCGTATCAAACGACTCTGTTGCCTTGAGGCTGGAAAACAGCGGTTCGATCCATTGATCTTCCAGTTTTCTCTTAAAGAAATCTCTGGCCATAGCCGGATTCTCCCGGAACTCCCGCAATCGTTCTCGAATATATTCCTTTCCTTCCTGTGCGGCAGGCTCCTGTTGAAAATCATGTTCTGCAAACGTGGTTTGCTGATAGCGATTGTACACCCCGGCCATGCCATCCGTCTCCTGTAATCCCATCGCAATCCAGAGAATGCTCGGAATGCCAATGTCACTGGGATATCCGGAACGGTATTCATACATTACATCTACCGCTTTCACCGTCAGTGCTGCCGTCAGAAGAATTGCAAACCCTGCCAGCAGATATTGTCCCTTCTTTTTCTTCAGGCAGACCAGAACTGCATAAATTCCCACTCCAATGAGTATGATCCATGTATTTTTCCGGGCAAGCACAGCAATCCCTGCCACACATGCCGCCAACGCAATATACCTCTTCTTCTCATAATGTTCATAAGCAGACACCGCCCAGAACATTACCATTCCAAAGCTGATACTGAGCACGTCCCCGTAAATATACGGTAAATACAGCAAAAAAGGAATACAGCCCAACATCATAATACAATATATGATTCTAAATATGGCTCTGTCTGTATTCAGTTTCAGGAAACCGTATCCTGCCAGAATCGCCAGTACCCACCATATTACATGCAGGATTTTTGCCGGAGTATAATTGAAATTTCCAAACAGGGCAAACAATATCTCATACAATATTCCCAGCCCTTTTTGCTGTTGATACATCCCGACATAGCCTCCGGAGCACAACATAATGAAGTTGCCATCCCGGCAATATGCTGCAAATGCCGTGGCGCTGATCTGATCTCCTACCGGATAATAGGGATTGTTGAGAACGTAGATACTTCCCAGCAGAAACGCAGTAACACTGGTTGCCAACAATGTATAGATGCAGATTTTTTCCTGTTTTTCCTGATTTTGAGCATTCAGCCATTTATCTCCCTCATAAACAAGGACAGATGTCAGCAGGAAAATAACAAAATGTTTCCAGGTACTGTCTTTTATCAGGAGATTTCTGATGCTGTAATCCACCGTTCCGTAATAAGAATACCGACAGGACCAGTAACTCAGGACCAAAAGAATGGGAATCAGACAGACAAGAAATATTCCCAACAGAATACGGTATATTTTTTCCATTAATGTTCCCTCATTTTTATCTTATAGTTCCACATAATTTCTGTCACCGACATATACTGCCAGCTTTTCATTCTCATATTCCAGTATCGGTGCTTCCCCTTCCGGAAATTGCTGTTCAAAGGCTTCACGCATTTCTGTCCGTACGACGTAAGCGGTCCGCATTTCCGTGGGCAGCGTCGGGGGATACCATTTCGTACTGGTGAGCCACCAGTATCCGGAAAGACTGGCCATGGTATAGGAATGTCCCATCGTCACCCGGCCGTCCGTGATCAGACAGATCCGTTCGGCATCCCAGAATTCTGCATATCCGTAGTCAATTCCCGCTTCTGTCAGATAATCCGCCACTTCCTGATATTCCTTCAGGTTATCCTGTGTGGTGGCCGCTTCATAGTAGGTGTATTTCAGATTCAGCACCGCGAACAGCGCTACGGCCGTTAAGATCAGACCAGCGAACACCGGCTGTCCTTCCGACATATGATCCACCATCACCGCTACCAGAACAGCTGCTGCGAACCATGCCATGAAAAAGTAATAATGGGCCGCCTCCGCGCTGGTGATCCCGATGATAAATGCTGTGACTCCCACAGAAGCAAGGAGAATTGTCAGTGCATCTTTTTGTCTGTCTGTGCTCTCTGTATTTTTCCGGAACACATACCAGAGTCCATACCCCAACAGGATCAGGAACACCCAGACAAGAAGCTGCATCAGAGAAGCAAAGCTCCCTACCTTTGCATTTCCCACCAGCCCAAAGTTCTCCAACAGGGCTGCCGGAACCCCAAGAAGCAGTTTCTCTACTGCCTCTCCCGGCTGCAGCAGATAGACTGCATAATCTCCTCTGCCGCCGTACAGACAGGATACCAGAAAAGCAAGTACAAGACTTCCCACATAGGCTGTGGCAAGATAACGTCCACCGGGCAGCTTCTGCCGGAGGTGTCCGGATTCCATGAATAAAGCGATCACTTCCACTACAAGCAGTGGCAGGATGATGACCTGCAGACATCTCTGTCCTCCACAGTTCAGCAAAACTGCGGCAACAAACAATACCAGCCACTCCAGAAAGGTCTTCCGGGTCATCTGCCGGTTTTCTTTTAATTTCAGGTAAAACAGGATATTAAAAAACAGAAAAATGCCATGAAACACATAATACTCTGCAAATAGGAATAAAAGCAGCGCTACAAAAGGAACCATCTGCCCCTCATTGCGAAAACCGTTGATTGGCAGCGCACACAATACCAGCAATGCCGTAATTGATGCCGGTCTGCTCAAAGATAATTTTCTCAGAAAAAAATAAAATATCCCCAGCAAAATCGCACCCAATAGAACGCAGGTAATCCCCGCCGCCGTCTGCATACTGCCGGTGATACCGTAAAATACGGCTGCAACCGTAGGCATTCCAATGATCCGTCTTTCCGTGCTGGAGATCCAGTCGTTGGGTGTAATATCCTTCTCCACCCAGATCTCCCGGGCCAGCAAAGCCTCTGCTGCAATATCCGAATCCACATGTTGTGCATATTTACACAGGTTCAGGTAGCAAAATACTCCCAGATATATCAGTAAAAGTGCACCTATTATCCATCCCAGCAGGGATATACTTTTTCGCTCGTTTCTCATGGATCCTTCTCCGTAGGCAACTATCTTTCGACAAAATTACATATTATTTTGATTATAACACTCTTCCCTGTTTCCTTCAAGGCAAAGAGGCTTGACAAAAACCGGGGAACAGGATACACTAAAAAGGCCGTACATGTCCGGTATCATGGGAATAGTGATGAAACTCGGTCTTACGCAATGGGAATCTACGAACCGTGTCAGGTTGGGAACAAAGCAGCACTAAGTAGAACCTTCCATGTGCCGTGAGGAAACTGGGTGGAGCTGTTATCCTGGTCCGGCATGTGCGGTTTTGATATTTAAAGTGTTCTGTGAATTCATGGATAAGTCAGTTAAGAGGTTATAGATTGTGTCAGGCGATATGTCATCCCCTTTTTCGTTTTCCAACAGCATAGCATCCATTTCCGGCGATCTGGCTCCCCAAGATGCCGCATGGTTCCGGAAAATCATGTCCGACTGTATCCTGTGTCCCAGGGCCTGTCATGCCGATCGCCTAGATGGTGGCGTGGGATATTGTGGTCAGACGGCAGATATTATGGCTGCCAGAGCCTCTCTGCATTATTGGGAGGAGCCCTGTATCTCCGGTACTTCCGGTTCCGGTACCGTCTTTTTCTCCGGATGCAACCTGCGCTGTGTCTTCTGCCAGAACCATAACATCGCTCTGGGGAAAGCCGGGCGAGTCATCACTCCCGAACATCTGGTGAAAATCTTTCTACAATTACAGGAACAGGGAGCTAACAATATCAATCTTGTTACCCCCACACATTTTCTTCCCCAGATCGTCATTGCCTTACAGCAGGCCAAAAATCAGGGACTGTCCATCCCCATTGTATACAATACCGGCAGTTACGAATCTCCGGATGCTTTACGCCATCTGGAGGGTCTGGTGGATATCTATCTGCCGGATCTGAAATATTTTTCTCCGGAGCTTTCTGCTGCGTATTCGCATGCCCCGGACTATTTTGAGATTGCCTGCGCTGCCATTGCGGAAATGTACCGGCAGGTCTTAGATCCGGTCATGGATCCCGACACCGGGCTGATGCAGCGGGGGATGATCGTACGCCATCTGCTCCTGCCGGGACAAGCGAAAGACTCCAAGAAGATCCTGCGGTATCTCCATGAGACCTACGGGGATCATATCTATATTAGCATTATGAATCAATATACACCTCTTCCGCAGGTGGCAGATATTGAAGCACTCAATCGCACAGTGACACCGGAGGAATATGACCGGGTCCTGCGCTTTGCGGAGCGAATCGGCATTGAACAGGGCTTCCGGCAAGAGGGAAGTGCCGCCTGTGAAAGCTTTATTCCGGAATTTGACGAGCGGGGACTGTGATTCTCTCACAGTTCCACTGCGATCAGATAATATCCGAAATCCCCTTCCCATGCCGGTTCTCTGGTTCCTTCAAAACTTTCAAAGCCAAACATTCTGGCTACCTGTTTTTCTCTTTCATAAAAATTACCCGGGACTCCTATGTAATATTTCACTTCCCCAGAGGCTTCCTGACGCATTAATAATAAATGTCTGTAATTATAATAGCCATGTAACAAAAAACTGTTGTGGGTCATCTGATAGCAACGCTCCCGCAACACAACGAAATCCTCCGGACCCACGGAAAGAAATTCTCTGGCATCCCGGAAGGGATGGATGTGGGGGTAGATACTGCTTAATTGCTCCCATTTGGTGTCTTTCATGTGGAGAGTGTGTTCCGTGGCAGTTTTTTTCGAGCTCCGGGCTTCCGATCCACTGACCATTTTTTCGTTTGTGACTACGGTTTCTGCCACTTTTTCGGTCTGTTCACGGGCTTGCCTGCCTTGCTCCTGCACCCGCTCCCGCTGCATCTCCCTATTTTGGGCTTCCTGCTGTTCTGTCTGTATCGGCCGCTTTGCCTGCTCCGGCTGGTTTCCACCTTGCCCCTGTCCTTCGATTTCCCCCACCGTAACCGGTGCAATCGCAGTCACAGGCGCAGGTACTTTCTTCGCACCAGCCGCTCCTGCAAACCGCCCTATGATCTCAAAATTACGTTCCAGGGGAATGCGTATCCCCAGTGTCGGCTCCCAATCCGCTTTTCTGAAAATTCTTTTTTCACAGGAAATGGTTCCCCGTTCTGCCGTCATTTCACATAATAGTTCTTCTCCGCTTTCCCGCTGCAGATACAGCAGCATCTCCTTGCCAGACACGATCCCCTGTCCTCTCAGCTGCACCATCAGAATCTCTTCCTTTTCCCAGCTTTCCAGCTTTGCATACCCGGCTCCCCGGATCCGTTGCCCGTTTTCCTGTAATTCCAAATAGCTGATCTGTTTCCGATATGACATAAAATCCCCCCCGTATAAAGTTTCTATCTAACTTTATGCGAGGGGTTGTCCTTAATATTCCTGGTTGTCCAGATATTTCATATAATTTACGACCATCAATGCGATCTTGAAAGTCAGTGCATCATCAAAGCTTCGCAGATCCAGGCCGGTGCTCTTCTGAATCTTCTCAATACGATATACCAGCGTATTACGATGCACGAACAACTGTCTGGAAGTCTCCGACACATTCAAATTGTTTTCGAAGAACTTGTTCAGGGTGTTCAGGGTCTCTTCATCCAGGTCCATAGGTACATTGTCACCGAAGATCTCCTCAATAAAGATCTTGCACAGATTCACCGGCAGCTGATAGATCAGACGTCCGATTCCCAACGTGCTGTAGGCGATCACCTTTTTCTCTGCGTAGAAGATCTTGCCTACATCCAGTGCCATCTTGGCTTCCTTGTAGGACTTGGATACGTCCTTCAATTCCTGTACCACGGTGCCATATGCCACCTTCACATCCAGAAGAGCCTCCGCATTCATCATGGCTACAATGGTCTCGGCCAGTTCATGCAGTGTCTCAGGTGTGGTGGTGCTCTCAACAGATTTGATCAGGATCAGGCTGGACTCATCCACCGCTGTTACATAATCTCCCGACTGCGGGGAAAACATGCCCTTCAGCACTTCAGATACAATGCCATCTTTCTCATCCTTGGTCTCAATGAGATATACGGCTCTGGGACAGCTGACTTCCACATGAAGTTTCTTCGCCCGATTGTAAATATCTACCAGCAACAGATTATCCAACAACAGGTTCTGAAAGAAATTATTCCGGTCAAACCGTTCCTTGTAGGCAATGACAAGATTCTGGATCTGACTGACAGCAATCTTACCCACCATATATACGTCATCCGTCATTCCCCGTGCCACCAGTACATATAAAAGATCCCCTTCGTCACGGATCTTCAGAAGGTGATGTACTCCGATCACCTGGCTATCCGCCGGAGAAGCCACAAAGCCTGTGATCAGATCTGTGGTTATGTCATCCTTTTCCATGGTAGATGCCACTTCGGATCCGTTCAGATCATAGACTCCGAGGTCTACCTTCGTGATTGCTTTTAATTCATCAATGCTTGTCTGTATAATCTGGCCTGTAATCATATTGTCCACGCCTTTCTGTAATATTCCATATCCGTTTGCTCTACTCATAGATGTTGGGGTCAAACGCCCCCGACTGTAATGCCTACGGATTGTTCCGTGCTACGCACTCCCACAATCCTTCCCCTCTATTCGCATATCGTGGGATTATCATCCCACTTTTAT
>UMGW01064220.1_pt1 | contig 11765 bp, 9 predicted proteins | sample 1965371 | NCBI WGS metagenome assembly UMGW01 (sample SAMEA4836082, study PRJEB28245) | human gut metagenome | biome: gut microbiome; material: fecal sample | place: Denmark | collected 2008
TTCTTCAATCGGTTGCATCAAACCGATGAAAATCTAAAATAGATTTTTCCTTTGTGAAATTATCTACCAGATAATTGTGCTCTTTTATTAAAACATTTGCTTTTGTTAATTCCGCATTAAATGCTTCGATAATATCTGTTGTATTTGTTAAAGTAATAACCCGGCTAGGCTCTTTTTGTTTTAAAGAAATCAATTCCAGATTTTGAGAAAATGTAGCTTTTAGAGCAAACAAAATAGAATTTAGGCTAGTTAAATTGACAAAAGATTTCTCTTGTCTTTTTTGTGTTTCAATAAGATGCTCTAACGAACTTGTCAATACATCGACTGCATTTTTGTATTCTTCATATCTCGCATTTACTTTGCTTATATCTTGTTTGTATATTTCATCAAAAAATCCATTTATTTTTGCACGAAAGGCATCTGTGATAGTATGTTGTTGACAAAAAGGACATATATCACTTCCATCTTCCATATATTTTAGTCCTTGGCTAACCCAATCGGAATTTTTAAATTTATAAATTAATTCTGCAATATCAATATCTTGTTTTCCTATTATAATTTTTGCCCATATAGTATCCACCTCAATAGATGGTAATATAATACTGTCAATTAATGTATATGGTTCTATTCGTAATGGTTGCTGGGCCAATAACACTCTTGCCTTTTTTTTTAATTCATCTATTGGTAAAGGTTTTGAATGTTCTTTATGATAGGCAATCAATAGTTTTTCTATAAATCTATCTTTGGTTCCTGCGCCAATAGCAGATTTAGAAAACCATTGTTCGTATTTTTTGAAAATATTAATCCAAGCAAATTCATTGAAAGTTTTATTTTCTGTTTGTATTGCGATTTCTTGTTTTTCAATTTCAGATTTGTAATTCAAACCATTATTTGTTATTCTTTGTAGTTCCTCTTGTTTTCTTTCAATTTCAGCAATTACAGCTGTACTGGCTTCGCCTAATGTAAAAACTCCAGGCATTTGTTCCAAGAAATTATTTTTACAAAAATCCTTATTGTATGTGAGAATCTCAATTGGTCTATCATTTTCCCAAGAAATTGAGGACTGAACATAAGAATCTATATTTGTAATGGCCTTACCGATTGTGCTTTTGCCTGAACCATTAGCTCCATATATGATATTAATTTGTTTCAAATCATTTATATTAATACCATCATCATTAAATGTAGCGATGTTTTTTATTGATAAAGATTTAATCATGGATTATATTTTTTTAATACTACTGTATTTTGTGTGTTATTTGTTTAATAATTCTATCACTTTATGAATCTCCGAATACGCCATTAAATCCTCCGGTGATTCCTTACATAATTGACATAACTTCTCTGAATTTAACATTGCCCGTTCCAAATCGCCGTTCTCTGTCAGATATTTATAAAGATTGGTTCGTATGAAGTAGCGTTTGGTCTTTTCATATCCCGGCATATACTTCTGTAACTCAGGAATCAGTTGTTCGTAACTCTCATATCGTCGGCAAGCTACATTAGGTAAGAAATGAAGCAGGAACCAGAATTCTGTGCATGGGTTTGTTTCTACGAACATCACTTTGCCGGCATATTTCTTTGCGTCATACTTTTTCTTTGCCCGTTGATATAATTGCATTTCGGTGGGAAACTGCAATAGTCTATCCATATCAAACAGGCATACGATATAATCATATTGCTTGTTTAAATAGGATTCAACTAATTTCAGAATATGGTTGATGTCGCTATGCTGCGGAAAATCAGGCGCTACTTTGAAAGGATAACGACACGCCACCCTCAATGAATCAAAATAGAACCACTCTGTTTCTCCCTCGCCTATGATGGCGATACTTTTTGTTACTGTCCGCCTCATATCATTACTCGTTTAGGTTAATGTATTGACTGCCAAGGAACGGCAGCTTTACTAATTTACCCTGTTTGTAAGCATTATAAGGGGAGAGGTTTTTATGAAGTCCCAAAGATGAAAGACGTACTATTTTAGTTTCTCCGTATTCGTCTTTGTCCGTAAACCATATCGTGTCACGGCGAATGAAATCCTCATTAAGAAGATTGATGTCGTGTGTTGTAAGCAGCATTTGGGATGTTCCTTCGCTGTTCGCTAAAAAGACTTTTATGAAATAAGCCAATAGTTCATAATGGATGCTTGTCTCTACTTCATCAATAGGTACAAAACGGTTAGTCTTTAACAGGAAATTCAGAATTACCGCCATTCCCAAAAATCTCATTGTACCATTCGATTCGTATTCTTCCGATAAATCATATAGCTTATCACCCGCCTTATGTTTAAATGTCAATTCCGCATTTGTGATTTTCCCTTTTCTAAGCATTTCGGCTTTTGCTTCATCACCAATAGGAGCGTTCTGAATCAGTTGTTCCAGTTCCGGGGTAATCAATTCCTCCTCTTCGTGTAATACGACATCTTCTATGTTGAAATCAGATGCTTTCAAAAAGTTTAATATGAACTTCTTCAAGTCGCCCGATTCGTCCTTGTCCAATTGTGATTTGACATAACCTGAAAGAAGCATACCTGGCGAAAGCACATCTTTTACTTGTTTGGCGAAGTAATCGTACACATCATTCAACCTGGTCCGTTCTACATTGCTTTTGCCAAATGCGGCAAGCACACTGCAATTGTTGATTGTGTTGCCGGAAATCACGTCCTGGCTCTTGCGTGGCATTTTCAAGTTTACGCCGAAATCAATTGTCGTGGAATCTGTTTCCGGGTCATAACTGCGGCTGTACAGTTTGGTAGGGCGAATGGAATCGTAAACAATCAATATCTCGGAATGGATATAGTTTGCATCCAATTCAAAACTAAGAATGTACTTCGACCGGTTGATATAGAATACCATAGACATCTTCGTCCTTTCTTTCCTGGACGTATCATCCAGCATGAAAGGAACGACTCCTGTTTTTTCATTTCGGTTTTTGGGCATCCGTAACACAAGCATCCTGAAAAATTCAATGGCATTCAGGATGTTGGTTTTGCCGGAAGCATTGGCACCATAAATTATTCCAACTTTCAGCAACTTTACTCCATCCTTAATTTCATAAGAATATTCATCAGACATAAAGGTATCTGATGAAGGCTCAAAACTTATCTTTTGCGGAGATTTTATTGAGAAAAAATTTTCAATGACGAATTCTGCTATCATATTCGATAAATTTATCTATCACACTGTACAAAGATAGGAATAAAATCGCACACACAAAATTATAACATACATTTCCGTAATAAAATCACAAAATTCAAACATAAAATATAAATTCAAATATTTTTACAACAATAAAATTTCACTCCTCTTAAATGGAAAAAGAGACAGACAAGTTGACCTTGTTTTTATCCCATCCCCTTCACAAATTCAAAAAAAGTCGTATATTTGAAGCAACAATTCAAATATACGGCTTATGAAACGAACACATTTTTTTCATGGAATACTTCTGATTGTACTCATCCTTTCCTTTATGGCATGCAAGGATGACCACGGCCCCATTTACCTGGTAAGTGCTACCGACCATCAACAAATAACTGACGGTAAACTGGAAATCAGCCCGTTCAGTAAAGGGGAGAAATTTTTAATCCGGGGAGGAGAAGGAAATTATACCATCAAAAATGAAAATAAAGAAATCGTAGACTACCGCTACGACGGTGACACACTGACATTCATTCCGGTCAGCATCGGAGAAACCTCTACCCTTATTGCCGACCGCTCAGGCAACAGTTACACACTGACGATTCTTGTCAATAATCCCCAAAGCAACTACCGGGTAGAAAGCATCAGTGCAGAAGTGGAAGGTGATAATCTAACCAAAGGAGAAGAAGCAGAACTGCTTGCACGAATTGCCGAAGACGCTCCGGTTCAGTCAGGCGGACGCTTGTTATTCACCTACTCTGACGCTTCTTTGTCATACGGCGATTTGAAAATTTTCCCAAACTATACCGGAAGCTATCAAATCGGACTTTTTGAACGCACATTAAAGTACACGGAAGATACCGGTGAACCTTACCAGCAGATTCAGGCAGAAATGGCAGGAAGCACCAAGAGAACATACACTTTCATGCTATTCGAAAACGAAACGTCTTCTACCCAGACTACTGACAACACTTCTTCTACAAACGAAGAAGGAGCTGCCACCACCAACTGTTTTATCAAAGAAGAGGTAACCGCACAATACAAAGGAGAGTTCAGCGGACTCACCAAGGCGTATCGGATTTATCACCTGACCAAGCTGCCCTAACATTCTGCCGACACTTTTTTGCACATGTCTCGTATCGAACTTCAATCCTTCGATTTGTTCAACCGCATCGAACGGATTCATCATCAGCCGACGGCTGCCCCCGACAATTTACAAGCTAAATATATCCTGCTCCACAAAGTGCTGGAGCAGGCTTGTTATGAACTGACCACTGGTGTCACGCTCTCGTTCGCCAACCTGTTTTCCCGTCTGGATTACATCTGCAAGGAGAAGAAAATGACTCCCTCCGACCGCTATGCCATCCAGACCATGCGCCGTAACTGTAACACAGCCATGGGCGACCGTTTTCAGGCCGACATGCAGGAATACCTTTACGACCTGCGGGCACTGGTGCGTTTTGTATCTTTAGGCTTTGAAGAAGACATTCCGGCTTCCATCCTTCCGGAAATCCCCCACTCCAACCGTCCGTATCAGGGTACACGCCTGTCGCACATCCCGTACATACGGGCTTCGGTGACCAGCTGGAACGACACGCAGATTTTTGCAGCGACCGACAGCGAAACCGACCCGTTCATCATCATCAACTATGCCAAAGGTGGGTATGACGGCGACCTGCTCTATCTGAAAGACCTGCTTTCAGAAAATCTGCCGCTGAACCTGCTCGATGTGCGTGTGGACGAGGAAAATCACTACATTCCCAACCTTATTGTGATTCACCCCGATTACCTGATTGACATCAGTTCGCTGGCCGCCTGTTTTCGGGAGTACGGACACCACCCGCTCAACTATTTCATGAACAAAATCAAGCCGAGAGCCAATACGGCCCCCATCCTGATGGGTAACCTGGCCAGCCAGTTTCTCGACGACTATATCAACGAACAACCTCAGGAGCCGGTGAGTTACCCCCGCACCATCAAGAAATTCTTTGCCGCTTCGGCCCTCGACTTCTGTACCTGCCCTCTTCCAGCCGATTTTCACGCACAGGCACAGGCACAGATGATGAACATCCGCTCGTTTGTTCACGATGTGCTGCCTCATAACATACGGAACTTCAACAAGAAGAATACCCTGCTCGAAGCCTCCTTCATTTGTGAGAAACTGGGATTGCAGGGACGTGTGGACATGATGCAGAAAGACTTCCAGGTACTCATCGAACAGAAGGCCGGAAAGCGCGACGAATACCATCGCCGCCATAAGGAAGACCACTTCATTCAGATGATGCTCTACCAAGGCGTACTAATGTACAATTTCGGACAGGAAACCGCCAATATGCAGACCTTCCTGCTCTATTCCAAATATGCCGACGGATTGCTGATAGAACATTTTGCCGAAAATTTGTTCCGGGAGAGCATCAAGCTCCGAAATTACATCGTACACAACGAGATGCGACTGGGCGATGGAGCCATCGGAGAAATTGTAGACTCACTGAGCACCGATTTGCTGAACGAATTGCAGATTGGAGGAAAGCTGTGGAACGACTACCAGGAACCGCAACTGCAGACGGCCATCAATACGCTGAAACGCTGTACACCGCTGGAGCGGGCCTACTTCAACCGTTTTTTCACGTTCGTATCAAAGGAACAGATTCTCAGCAAGACCGGAGGAAGCAACGATGCATCTCACGGGTTTGCCGGCAACTGGCATATTCCTCTGCACGAGAAACTGGAAGCGGGCAATATCCTGACCGGACTGACCATCCAGGAGAAACAAAGCAGCGGCCCCGGCAAAGGATATGACCTCATTGAACTGCACATTCCGGCACAGGATGAAGACTTCCTGCCCAACTTCCGTACGGGCGACATGGTGATTCTCTATGCGTATAAGGAAGAACCGGACATGAGAAAGCAGATTCTCATGAAGGGAAACATTCTGGAATTGCAGCCGGACCGTATGACATTAGTGCTGCGCAACGGACAGCAAAATAAAGATATTATCGGCGGCAAAGAAGAGGTGTTTGCCGTAGAACACGATTTTTCGGACACTTCTGCCAACAACGGCTTCCGCGGGCTGTATGCTTTTCTGTCCGCACAGGCCGACCGAAAAGAACTGCTGCTCGGTGTACGCCCACCTGCACAACTGGAGGACGTCAAACTGAACGGCGATTACAGGCGTTTCAACGAGCTCATCCTGAAAGAGAAACAAGCCAAGGACTACTTTCTGCTGGTAGGTCCTCCGGGTACCGGAAAAACCTCGTGTGCCCTGCGTTTCATGGTGGAAGAAGCCCTGAGCGAACCGGATACCTCCATCCTGCTGTTGTCGTACACCAACCGGGCGGTAGATGAAATCTGTGCCATGCTCACGGATTCCGGCATTGCCGACCGTACCCCGTTCATCCGTATCGGCAACGAGCTGTCGTGCGACAAGCGCTTCGTGCCTTACCTACTGAAATACAGCCTGGATGACTGTCCCAAGCTGACCGACATCCAGCAGAAGATGGCACGCACACGCATCTTTGTGGGTACCACGACCGCCATCAACAACCGCCTCAACCTATTCACGCTGAAGCATTTCCAACTGGCCATCATCGACGAAGCTTCACAGATTCTGGAACCCGACCTGATAGGCATCCTGTCTGCCCGTCATCAACAGCATAACGCCATCGACAAGTTCGTATTGGTGGGCGACTACAAGCAGTTACCTGCCATTGCCCAGCAAAGTGCGGAAGAAGCTGCCGTGACCGACCTCCTGCTGCGGAACATCGGGCTGGAGGATTGTCGCAACTCGCTGTTCGAACGCCTTTACAAATCGAGTCCGGACACCTGCCGCAGCATCCTTCACAAGCAAGGACGCATGCATCCGGCCATTGCCGAGTTTCCGAACCAGACATTCTACTACCGGGAGCAACTGGAGAGCGTGCCTCTTCCTCATCAGTTGGAAGAAACGCCTTACGAAGCCAGCCTGACTCCGCAGGACAGCATCGACCAGTTGCTGCTGGAACGCAGAATGGTGTTCATTCCCGCAGAAGCTCCGGACCACCTGACCTGCTCGGACAAGACCAATCCGAACGAAGCCCGGATTGTAGCCACTCTGTTAGGCCATATTTACCGCCTGACGGAATCCCGTTTCGACCCGAACCGGACGGTTGGTGTCATCGTGCCCTACCGCAACCAGATTGCCATGATACGAAAAGAGATTGCGCGCCTCCAGCTGACTGCCTTGCAGGACATCTCCATCGACACGGTGGAACGCTACCAGGGCAGCCAGCGCGACATTATCATCTATTCGTTCACCATACAGAATTTCAGCCAGCTCAACTTCCTTACGGCCAATACGTTTCAGGAGGGCAATTTCCTGATTGACCGCAAGCTGAATGTGGCACTGACCCGCGCCCGCAAGCAACTGCTGCTGACGGGTAACCCGCACATCCTCGGGGCCAACATCACCTTCTACAAGCTGATGGAGTACATCCGCCTGCACAACGGATACCTGGAAACGGATGCCCTCTCGTTCTGCCGGGGAGATTTCACCCTGCCTTCGTACCGGAAGAACTGGGAAGTGGCAGACGATACCTATTCCCTGCCAGCGCATTTCAAGCAGGTATTCTCGGAATTGATAGCTCCACCGGCACAGCTGGAAGAAAACGAAACTTACTACCGTGAAGCCACTGCCTACGGCCGGAGTGACTTCCGCACCCTGCCCGAAGAGATGTCTCCATCTGACTTCTGCCAGGTCTACAACTATTTGTACATGCGGAAACAATATGCCGCTGCCCAAGCTCTCTTTACCGGAAGCGGCAACTGGCTGCACGACCTCATCCGTAAGGTATCAGGGCGAGTGGTGTTCTGCGACCTCTCGTGTGAGGCCGGAGCCTCGGGACTGGCTTTTGCCGATGTATGCCGTTCTCTTCCCCATCTGGACCTGACCTACACGGGCATCTATCCCATGCAGGAAATGGGAGAAACGGCCGAAACCTTTTTCCGTTCACCAGCCTACAAGCACATTCAGGCAAGCTGGTACCCCCGCCTAAGTGCCGTGCCTGCTGCCTTCTGGCAAGCCCATGCAGTACTGACCGAACTGGTGATTTTCAACCTCTCCAGTCTGTTCGACCGCATCGCTCCGCGGGAAGCACGCGACCTGGCTCTGCAAATCAACCAATTGGTGCATGCCCGCCCCCTGAACCATTACGTACTGGTGTACCGTGACGATGCGGGGCCTTGCATGCACAACCATTCCTACACGGCATTCTGCAACCACCTGTCGGCAGAGCTGAAACCGCTTCAGCCGCAGATGCCTCTTTTCGGAAAAATCCATTGTGAACCCACCGAAGGGGTTCCTCTTTCGCAGGAATTCCTTTATGAAATACGTACCAACTGATGAATAAGAAACCTATACAGCGTGCCCTCATCGTAGGGGCTACTTCCGGCATCGGAAAAGAAACGGCCTTGCAGCTACTCCAGAAGGGATGGATACTCGGACTGGCAGGCCGGCGTGAAGAGAATTTGAAAGAACTGCAGCAACTGGCTCCGGAGCATATCCACATCCGTGCCATTGACATCTGTCAGGAGGATGCGACTGACCGCCTGCAGGAACTTATTGAAGAAATGGGAGGCATGGACCTCTACCTGCACTGCTCGGGCATCGCCCACCAGAACTACCAGCTGACCCCGGAAATCGAACTTCGCACACTGGAGACCAACGGCACCGGATTTGTACGCATGGTGACAGCCGCTTTCCGCTACTTTGCCCAACAGAAAAGAGGACACCTGGTAGTCATCAGTTCCATTGCGGGAACCAAAGGGCTGGGAGCTGCTCCAGCCTATTCTGCCACCAAACGTTTCCAGAACACTTACATCGATGCGCTGGAACAACTGGCTCACATCCAGAAACTTCCCATCCGTTTCACAGACATCCGTCCGGGATTCGTGGCCACCGGACTCCTGAACGACGGCAAACACTATCCCATGCTGATGCATACGGAGAAAGTGGCCCGCCACATCGTACGTGCCCTAGAGAAAAAGAAACGCATTGTCGTGATTGACTGGCGCTATCGCATACTGGTGGCTCTCTGGCGACTGATACCCCCTTTCCTCTGGAAGCGACTGCCTGTCAGGAATTAGCCACCACCCGTCCTTCTTTCACCACAATCCGTTGCAAACGGCGGTACACATAGATAAATGCCGGAACCAGGAACAGGTTGGCAAACAGCCAGGCTGTCGGGTCGCCGAAGCATACGCCCCAGAATCCCCACAACGGAACCGCAATCAGACTGACCAGCACACGGGCCACCATTTCCGACACACCGGAGAACATAGCCAATCGTGTATAGCCCGCTCCCTGAATGGAATAACGAAGAATACTGAGCATACCCAGCAGGAAGAAGAAAGAAGTGTTGATGTGCAGGAACAAAGCCGTATCGTCGATAATCTCGGTCTCATCCGGCGAGATGAAAAGCAAAGCAAACTTCTCGGACAATCCCCACATCAATGCGCCAATCGCTATGACATAGACGGTCATCATCAGCGTGGCCGACTTGATGCCCATCCAGATGCGGTCCGACTTTCCGGCCCCGTAATTCTGTCCGGAATAGGTCGCCATAGCCATTCCCAAGCTATCCAGCGGACACATCACAAACATCTTGATACGCATGGCTGCCGTGAAAGCTGCCACACAGGCCGTACCCAGCGCATTGTTCGCACTTTGCAGCATGATGCTGCCGATGGCCGTAATGGAAAACTGCAATCCCATCGGTACCCCGATGTACAGCAACTGACGGGCCAGGTCGCCACGGAAACGACGGTCAGCAGGCTCGGTTTTCAGAATGTCAAACTTGCGGTACATATAGATGTAGCACAGCAAGGCCGATAAGCCTTGAGAGAATACCGTAGCAATGGCTGCTCCAGCCACTCCCCACCCCAGCGTAAGGATGCAGAACAAATCGAGCACAATGTTCAGTATGGTAGAGAAAAGCAGGAACCAGAACGGGGTCTTGCTGTCGCCCAGCGCACGAATGATGCTGGACAACAAATTATAGAAGAACGTACACGGTACACCGATAAAGGTAATCAGCAGATAGAGGTAGGCCCCTTCAAAGATATTCTCCGGTGTGCGCATGGAACGCAGGATAAATCCGCAAAGCAGACTGGTGACAATGGCTACCGCGACCGACATCACCGCCGCCAGCTTCAGACTGACCGATACATAGCGCCGCATCGTCACATAATCGCGGGCTCCGAACTTCTGTGCCACCGGAATGCCGAAACCTCCGCAACACCCGTTGCAGAATCCTAAAATCAAAAAGACGACCGACGTACTGGCACCAACAGAAGCCAGCGCATTGATACCCAAGAACTTTCCGACAATAGCCGCATCCACCAGCGAATACGTCTGCTGGAGCAGGTTGCCCAGTAACAATGGAAAAGTAAAATTCAGAATCAGCGGCAGACTCGGCCCTGATGTCATCTCTCTAGACTGTGCCATAATTTCCTCTCGTTATCCTTAAAACTTAACAAACGTGCAAAAGTACACGAAAGTCACGAAACGAAAGAAAATCATCCCGTTAAATAAGGTAATTCAAGCAATATTTTTGCCTTAAATCAAGCACTAAAAAAACGCACTTGCGTTTCAAACCAAACACAAGTACATTTTACCTGAAACGCACTTACGTTTTACTTCAAACGCAAGGACGTTTTGAATCAAACGCAAGGGCGTTTTTTCAACTTATCCCAACAGATTTATAAAGCACAAAGAATCAACTATTTAGCCACATCTTTAAAAGAGTCATCCGTTCGCGGCTGATTTGTATCGTACCCTCATACGCCGGCCATACACTCACCACAGCCTTTCCGTTGAAGTAGTGCTGAATATTGCGTATGGAATCGGCCGAGAGGATAAACTGGCGGTTCACCCGGAAAAAGACACGCCCGTCCAGCTGCTCTTCCAGCTTGCTCAACGGCAGGTCGACCACGTGTGCCTTCCCGTCCTTCGTCACAGCAAAAGTCACCTTATCCAGCGAATAGAAGTAAGCAATGTCTCCCACCTGAATCGTATAGAAGCGTTTGGCTCCCGATATCAGGAAACGGGTGCGATACTGTTTTTCCTGCCTTTCGGCAAAAGAATGCAGCAACTGTTCAATGCCCAGCAGCTTGTTCAGTTCGCCCTTCCCCATGCCCGAAAAACGTTCAAACTTCTGGATGGCACTCTCCAGCCGTTCCTTATGCACAGGCTTCAGAAGATAGTCGATGCTATTCACCGTAAAAGCCCGTACCGCATATTCATCGTAGGCCGTGGTAAACACAATCATGCTCTGCGGCCGTGCCTGTTCAATAAAAATAAACGAATTACCGTCGGTCAGCTGGATGTCCAGGAACAGAATGTCCGGATGAGGATGTTCCGCAAACCATTTCACCGAATCCTCAATCGTTCCCGGAAGAACCGTTACCTCCCATTCCGGACGCAGTTCCCTGAGCTGCTTGTCGAGCAGACGCGCCGCCGGGAGTTCATCTTCAATAATCACTGCCTTAATCTTGGTCATATAGCAAAGGTAATTTTACGATAAATTCTTTTTCATTCTGTTCAATCACGATGAAGTGATTTAAACTTTTCTTTTCCTTGCACATTTTCTCAAT
>UMGW01042079.1_pt1 | contig 11719 bp, 12 predicted proteins | sample 1965371 | NCBI WGS metagenome assembly UMGW01 (sample SAMEA4836082, study PRJEB28245) | human gut metagenome | biome: gut microbiome; material: fecal sample | place: Denmark | collected 2008
AGCTCGTCGAATACCGCGGCAAGGCCGCCCACGCGGCCGGTGCCCCCGACCAGGGTGTGAACGCCCTCAACGCCGCGATGATGGGCGTCATGGGGGTCAATGCCATTCGCGAAACCTTCCGCGAAGCCGACTGCGTGCGCTTCCACCCGATCATCAATTCGGGCGGCGACCTCGTGAACGTGATCCCCGACCGCGTGACGATGGAAAGCTACGTGCGCGCTTCGAACGTCGAAGCGCTCACGCACTACAACGCGAAGATCAACCGTGCGCTTGCGGCCGGGGCCGACGCGATCGGTGCGACGGTGGAAATCAAGGACCTGCCGGGGTACCTCCCCTTGAAGCCCGATACGGACTTCCGCGCGATCCTCGAAGCGAACGCCCGAGAACTCTTCGGTAACCGCGTCTCGATCGGCAACCACGCCGCGGGCTCGACCGACATGGGCGACGTCTCGCACCTGATGCCGGTCGTGCATCCGTGGGTCGGGTGCGTCACCGGGGTGCTCCACGGCGCGAACTACAACCTCGCCGACCTCGATACGGCCCTTCGCAAGACCCCCGAGGTTCTCGCCGACACGATCGTCGACCTCCTCTGGGACGACGCGGCCGAAGCCGAGCGCATCTGCTCGAACTTCCGCCCGGTCTTCACGAAGGAAACCTACTGCGCCTTCATGGATTCGATCGGCAAGAAGAACTGAGCCGACCGAGCTGACTGAGCCCGCAAAGCCTTTCCGAGCCCGCGCGCGCCGTGCGCTCGGAAGGCTCATGACGGTGAACCTGCAAACGACCCGAGGTCTTGTGCTTCGGGTCGTTTTGCGTTAGGGGCGGGTGCGGACGGCTCTCGACAGTCGGCTCAACCTCCCGCCATCAGGTATTCGCGGAACTTCTTGAGGAGCGCTATTTCGTGCTTCAGGCGCCGGATTTCGGCGTCCTTTTGCCGGATCGTCATTTCGGTTTCGTCGATCGACGGGTTGGTCGGGCGCAGTTCCTCGCCGCTCCGGACGACGGTGATCCAATTGCGCAGCGTCTGGTGCGAGATGCCGAGGTCCTTGGCGACCGCCGGGATCGTTTCGCCGCCCTCCAAAACCCGAGCAACGGCGGCTTTCTTGTAGTCGGCGGTGTAGGCGAGACGCCGGAACTTGCCTCTTCGCTTCCTCGGCGACGCCTCGGACCGTGCGGGTCGAGCGGTGCACGAGGTGTCGGACGCAATGGCCGAAGACGCTTCGGCGACCGCAACGGCGACGGCGGATAAGGTTTGCGGACGGGACATGGAACTCTCCTCAAACGACCTGCTTTTCCCATGGTAGTTCGAATCTTTCCGAGCGAACAGTCGGGCTTCTTCGCAAACGACGGGACGCAATCGCGTAGGGCGCAGGGACGCGGATCCGACCCCCGAGCTCTTCCCTGGATCGGGTCTAAACTCGAAGGAAAGGCCCGGCAACACGCGCCGATCCGTAATTCGATTTCGGCTCGGCCGCTCAGGGAGGGAGAAAAAATGAAACTCTTCGGTGCACTGCGATTCCTCGGCGCTCTCGTCGGGGCGATCTTCGGGGGATCCGTATCTCGGAAAACCGCTTCGCGGAAATCCTCAGCGCGAAAACCCGCGCCGCGCAAGCCCGATCCCCGAAAGGTTGTTCCTCAGAAGACCGCACAGAAGAAATCCGCACCTCGTCGGTCTGCAACCCGACAGCCCGATCCGGGAAGCGGTTCGGGCCAGTACTACGACGAGCACGGGCGCTACGCGGGACGAGAAGACGACAGCGGCCGTCGTTTCGACGCGCACGGAAACTACAGCGGCCGCGTCGATTCGAAAGGCCGCTCCTACGACAAGTCGGGCCTCTATGCGGGCCGGGTCGACGCGAAGGGACAGAGATTCGACGCTCACGGTCGGTATGCGGGACGGCAGGATGCGGACGGTCGGCTCTTCGACAAGGAGGGCCGCTACGCGGGCCGCATCGACAAGTCCGGCCGTCGCTTCGACGCGCATGGACGCTACATGGGACGAACGCGCTGAGACGACGGCCCCTCGCTTTGAGGTTGCGGACGAAACCTTCACGGACCCAAGCGCCGCACCCACTCAACATCGAAAAAGGAGACTCACATGCAACGACGAAATGCCATTCGAATGCTCGGGGCCCTCGCGGGCGTGCTCGCGGCGGGCGTTGCGCCGCAGGTTTTGGCGGACCCCTGGTCCGACCGGGAAACGGGTCGTCAGTACGACCGATCGGGGCGCTACCAGGGACGGGTCGAGGAAGACGGCCGACGCTACGACGCGCAGGGGCGCTACGAAGGGCGGGTCGATTCGAGCGGTCGCGCATACGACCGCTCCGGCCGCTACCAAGGGAGAGTCGACTCGAGCGGGCGGAGTTACGACGCTCAAGGCCGCTACATGGGACGGCAAGACGACGACGGCCGCATCTACGACCGCTCGGGGCGGTATCAGGGACGGATCGACTCGGACGGTCGCCGCTACGACGCGCAGGGTCGGTACGTGGGGCAGAGCCGGTAAGTGGCTTGACGAGAGGACCGACGGGGGCGAAATGTGCTCTCGAAGATCGCTCTTGGTCGAGTCCCGGGCTAGGCACAAGGCCCGAGCAGTGAGGTGCAAAAACGGGACGGAAATCGATTCGTCCCGTTTTTCTTGAGTTTTCAAAATCGACGATGTTGACGACGGATGACGCGAGATGACTACGTGTTGGAGGCGGTTCTTGGTGTCGTGAAGCTGTCGCTGTCGACGAAAATTCGGGAGGTCCGCGACGGGGTCAAAAAACGGGCCTCAAAAAAAAATCTTCGTTTTCGACTTGCAAAACGTTCGGAAGCGGTGCAAGAATGTGCCTTATCCGAAGCGCCGGTGCGGCGCGGAGGGTCGGGACCGCTCTCCCGAGCGGGCCGGGAGTCCGAGACTTCGAAGCGCATTTTCATAGGTTTCGCGCGACGACCTTTCGGACTGCGAACGGAGACCCCGTTCGCGAACTTAAAGAAGATCTACAAGCTGACTTGAGGCCGTTTGTGTCCGGCACTGAGTCAGACGCCAACCCTGGAGGGTCCGGCTGGTAGCAAAGCCCCCGCAGAGGTCGTCGCAAAGTTCGACGAACCGAAGCACCGTGAACTCAAACAAGAGGGGCCGCGATCAGTTGCACTGTCCGCCTGAATCAAAGAATTCGAGGCCCTCTATCATGGCTATTGCTTCCAAGATCGCCGCCGTCGCCGCGGCCACCGCTTGCATTTTTTCCTCCGTCGCCAACGCCGAAACCCTTCGCGTGGGCAGTCTCACGGTCTATGCTCCGTTCGAATTCCTCGACTCCAACACGGGTCGCTACGAAGGTTTCGACATGGACCTCATCCGTGAAATCGGAAAGCGGGAAAACTTCGACATTGAAATCGTTTCGATGTCTCTCGACGGGCTCGTTCCGGCCCTCATCAGCGGCAACATCGACGCCGCCGTCTCCGCGCTCACCATCACGCCCGAACGTGCCGCGCGCGTCGACTTCACGAAGCCCTACATCAATGCGGGTCTTACCGTGATGACGACGAAAGAGAACGCTCCCAACATCAAGTCCGTGAAGGACCTCGAAGGGAAGTGCCTCTGCGCCGAAATCGGTTCCTCGGGCGCGCTCGTCATGAAGCGCATCCCCAACACCACCATCCGTACCTTCAACTCCGCCGCGGACGCGTTCCTCGAACTCAACAAGAACGGCTGCTACGCGATGCTGAACGACGGTCCGGTGAACCGCTACTTCCTTCAGCAGCCCGCCTCGAAGTCGATGAACCTTGTGGCTCTTGACTTCGTCGTCTCCGACGACCAGTACGGGATGGCGGTCCAGAAGGGGAACACCAAGCTTCTCAACCGTCTCGACAACGCGCTCGACGCCATCAAGGCGGACGGCACGTACGACAAGATCTACGAAAAGTGGTTCGGCAAGCCCTCCGCTCAGGCCGTCCAAACGACCGCCAAGACCGAAAAGGCCGCCAACTGAGTTGGGATTGAGGAACTCGGAATTTGAACCGAGTTCCTGAAAACCCGACCGCGAGAAGCGAACGATGCCGTCCGGAATATTTCGGGCGGCATTCTTCTTTTCCGATCTTTATCCGCCTTTCATTTCCCGTTTTCTTCCCGTCGAGCGCTTTCGGCAAGAAAAGAGCGAAAACCGATTCGCTTTCAAGCGGGGGTGTTGTATGATGATTTTCAAATTCTTCATACACACCGAATCGACCGGGGTGTCGGCCGCACGCGCGGCCCTCCGAAAATCGCGTCGATTCGGCCGAACCGCTTTGAGGAGGGATCGTGATCGATATCCGAACCTATGCCGACGACAACCGAGCCTATTGGGAGAAGCGCGCGCCGAGCTATGCCGTCGCCATTCGCGAGGCCGAAGAGCGCGACGGCGGCGCCGCGTGGCTCGCGCTCTTTGAAAAGGAGCTCGCCGCCGCGTTTCCCGGCCGTGCGATTTCGGACTTGAACGTGCTTGACGTCGGGACGGGCCCGGGGTTTCTTGCGGTGCTCCTGGCGAAGCTCGGCGCCCGCGTGACCGCCGTCGACTACACGGAAGGGATGCTCGAAGAGGCGGCTCGCAACGCCGAGGGCCTTGACGTGCGATTCCATCGGATGGACGCCGAAGCGCTCGGCTTTGAGGACGCGACCTTCGACGTCGTCGTCTCGCGCAACGTCACGTGGAACCTCCCGCGTCCCCTTCAGGCCTACCGCGAATGGACACGCGTTTTGCGCCCGAACGGGTTGCTCCTCAACTTCGACGCCAACTGGTATCGCTATCTCTACTGCGAAGACGCCGCCCGCGCGCACCGCGAAGACAAGGCGAACGTGGCCCGTGCGGGGGTGACGGACGACACGGACGGCACCGACATTCCCGCGATGGAATCGATCGCGCGCCGTGCGGAACTCTCGGCTCGCGTGCGTCCCGCCTGGGATCGGACGGAGCTCGAAGCGATGGGTCTTGCCGTCGAGACGGACGAAGACGCGTGGCGTCACCTCTGGAACGAAGACGAGCGACTCAACAACGCGTCGACCCCGCTCTTCATGGTGCGTGCCGTGAAGCCCGTGAAGTCCGAGCCGGCTGCGGCCGATGCGATGGAATAACCTCTGCGGGCGCCTCTTGGCGCTCGTTCCCGTGCTACTCGCGATCACGTTCGTCACCTTCGGCCTTTTGAGGCTTGCGGGCGGCGACGTGATCACGCAGAAGATGGAGAACACCGGCCAGGTGCTCTCCCCGGAGGTCGTGGCCGAAGCACGGCGCGAACTCGGGCTCGACAAGCCCTTTCTCGTTCAGTACGCACGGTGGCTCGGGGGAATCCTCGAAGGGGATATGGGAAAGAGTTACGTGTCGGGGCTCGACGTCTTCGACACGTTCGTCTCGAAACTTCCCGCGACGCTCCTTTTGGCGGGTGCGGCCGTGGGGCTCACGGCCGCGATCTCGATTCCGCTCGGGACCCTTGCCGCGATGCGCCGCGGGGGTGCGGTCGACCGGGCGGTGCGGCTTTTGTCCTTCGTCGGCAACAGCGCCCCGAACTTTTTCGTGGCGCTCCTTCTCATGTACGTCTTTGCGATACGGCTGGAGCTTCTGCCCGTTCTCTCCAGGGAACCGAGCCTTCGCGGAGCGATTCTTCCCGCTCTTACGCTTGCGACCGCCATGAGCGCGAAGTACGTCCGGCAGGTGCGCGCCGCGGTCCTCGACGAACTCCAAAAACCCTACGTCGAAGGCGCAAGGGCGCGCGGCGTCTCCGAGTGGCGCACGATCGTTTTCGGCGTACTGCGTGCCTCGGGCGTCACGATCGTGACGCTTTTGGCGCTTTCGATCGGAAGCCTTCTCGGGGGCGCGGCGATCGTCGAGACGATCTTCATGTGGGACGGCGTCGGGCGCTTGGCGGTCGACGCGATCCGCATGCGCGACTACCCGATCATCATGGCCTACGTGATGTGGATGAGCATCATTTACGTGACGGTGAATTTCATAGCCGACCTCACGTACCGCAAGCTCGACCCCCGGATTCGAGCGGAGGGCGCCTGAGTGAAGTTTCTCTCCGACCGACGCTTCCTGTGGGCGAGCGCTGCCGTTCTTCTACTCTTGACGGTCGCGGCGGGCGCCGAATTCCTTGCGCCTTACGACCCCGACCTTCAGGCGTTCGTGCCGCTCGATCCCCCGTCGTGGGCGCATATGGCGGGGACGGACCGCTTCGGGCGCGACCTTTTTTCCCGCATTCTCGTGGGGCTTCAAACGAGCGTTCTTTCGACGCTCGTTCTCGTCGTTGCGGTGACGTCGATCGGAACCGCCACGGGCGTTCTCTGCGGCTACCGGGGCGGGGTGCTCGATGCGATCCTCATGCGGGTGTCGGACGTCGTCCTTGCGTTTCCGGGGCTCGTTTTCGCGTTGGCGGTGGCGGCCGTATTGGGCGGGGGCCTGCAAAATGCGGTGCTTGCGCTTGCTTTCATCGGTTGGCCCAAATACGCGCGCATCGCGAGGAGCCTTACGCTCGCGGTGCGCGGGAGCGCCTTCGTCGACGCCGCGAAGCTTGCGGGTTCGAGCGACGCACGGATTCTCGTGAGGCACGTTTTGCCGAACGCCCTCGGGCCCGTCTTTGTGACGGCGGTCCTTGACATCGGCACGATGTTGATGGAGTTGGCGGGACTTTCCTTTCTCGGGCTCGGCGCCCGGCCTCCGACGGCGGAGCTCGGCAACATGATGAGCGCGGGACGCAGCATGCTTCAGAGCAGCCCCTGGGTGGTGCTCGCTCCGGGGGCGGCGATTCTTCTCGCCGTTGCGATTTTCAATTTCTTTGGCGATGCGTTGCGCGACGCGCTCGATCCGAGCACCCGTGCGCGCGTCGAGGAGTATTCCAAATGAACCTTCTCCCGACGCTTCTTACGAACACGACCGGGCCCCGTGCGAGGAGCGCGCTGGCCAAGTCGCTCACCGTGTCGCTCGCTGTGGCAGTCTCCCTTGCGCTCACGGGCTGCGGCCCGTCGGACGATGCGTCGAAGGACACGTCGACCGCTGCCAACGAAGTCGCGACCGCCTCACAGCCCTCCGCGAAGAGCGCGGCCGAAGCGCCCGCCGTTTTCGTCTTCGGCGACACGACGTTCAACGCCGAAAACGAAGAACCCGACGTCAACCCCCGAAACGGCTACGCCGGTTGGGCGGCGTTGCGCTACGGGGTGGGCGAAACGCTCTTTCGCTACGACGAACACATGCGCCCGCAGCCCTGGTTGGCGGAACGGTTCGAGAACGTCGATCCCCTCACGTGGAGGATCGAGCTCAAAGAGAACGTTCGCTTTTCGAACGGCCGTGCGGTCGATGCCGCGGCCGTGAAGGCGTCGCTCGAAGCGCTCGTAAAAGAACACGCCCGCGCGCGCGGCGACCTGCGAATCGCCGCAATCGACGCAGACGGCCTCACGCTCACGATACGCACCGAAGTGCCGCGCCCCACGCTCGTCAACTACCTCTCCGACCCCTACGGAGCGGTGGTGGACGTCGCAGCCGGGGTCAAAGACGGGATCGTCGTCGGTACGGGCCCCTACCGCGCGGTGAAGGTCGCCACGAACGATTCGATCGAGCTCGTGCGAAACGACAACTATTGGGACGAAACGCGCCCGGGGTACGACCGCGTTCGGGTCTTGACGATCAGCGACGGGGATACGCTCACGATGGCCCTTCAGTCGGGTGAGATCGATGCGGCCTACGGCCTTCCCTATGCAAGTCACGTGCTCTTCAAAAAGGGCGGGTTCGTGTCGACGAGTACCGCCACAAGCCGCACGTTCTTTCTCCACATGAATTACAAGAGCCCGATCGCAAGCGACCCCGCCGTGCGGCGGGCCGTGGCGATGGCCGTTGACAAAGAGCGCTTCGCAAGTGTTCTTCTGCAAGGCAACGGCGTCCCCGCGACGGGGCCCTTCCCCGCGGACTTTGCGTTCGGGGGAAAAGCCGTATCCTCCCGCACGTTCGATTTGAAGGCCGCGGCCGAGGTGCTCGAAAGCGCGGGCTGGCGCGATGCGAACGGGGACGGCGTGCGCGAAAAGGACGGGAAGCCCCTCGTTCTTCGATGGCTCACGTACCCGAGCCGACAGGAGCTCCCGCTTCTCGCGGAAATGGTGCAGGCCGACCTCAAGTCGATCGGCGTCAAGGTGGACGTGAATTCCACGGCCGACCACAATGCGCTACGCCGTCGTCCCGAAACCTGGGACGTCTATGCGAGCGCCATGGTGACGGCGCCGACCGGCGACCCCGCGTACTTCTTCACGACGCACGCCCTTCAAAGCTCTTCGGAAAACAACGGCGGCTACGTGAATCCGGAGCTCGAAGCCCTCGCCGAAACGCTTTCGAATACGTTCGATCCCGCAAAGCGCGAAGCGCTTGCGGTTGAGATGCAAAACCGGATCCTCGCGGACGACGCCTTCGTCTTCGCGGCGCACCTCAAGATGACGATGGTGGCGCGCGAGGGCGTCGAAGGCCTCAAAGCCCATCCGACCGACTTCTACGAAATCACGCCCGTCGTGCGTCCTGCTGAAAAGCAAAAGTAAAAGCCAAAGGAAAAGGCGAAACCGTGAGTTCGATCCCCGCAATCCTTTCTGCCGAAGAGGCTCGCCCGGAGCCTCATCCCGAGCCGCGTCTTGTGGTTCGGGACCTCTCCGTCGCGATCGACGGTCGCACGGTGCTCGAGAACGTCAACCTTACCCTTCGCGCGGGCGAGGTGACGGCGTTGGCGGGCGCATCGGGCGGAGGCAAAACGACGCTGCTCCGTGCCATCGCAGGTTTGGTCGGGGAGCGCAGGCGCGTGCGCGTAACGGGGTCCGTACGCTTTGAGGGGCGGGAGCTCGTGGGCCTCTCGGAAGGGGAGCTACGCCCGATTCGGGGAGCAGGGATCGGTTGGATCATGCAGGACGCCGGGGGTGCCTTCTGCCCGGTGCGTCGCTACGGGGACCAAATTCTCGAAGCCGCCCGGGCGCACGAGGATGTGCACGGGCCGATCGACCCCAAGGACTTTCGTGATCGGGCGCTCGCGCTTTTTGCCGAGCTCGGTCTCAAAGATCCCGAACGCGTCTGGGCAAGTCGCCCCTTCGAACTCTCGGGCGGGATGAATCAGCGTGCGGCGGTGGCGGCAGCTCTTTTGTCGGAGCCCGCCGTGCTTTTGGCCGACGAGCCGACGAGTGCGTTGGATGCCGCATCGCGCCGTAGCGTCCGTGAGGCGCTTTTCGCGTACGCCCGAAAGCGGGGCGGAGCGCTCCTGGCGGTTTCGCACGACATCGCGGGCGTCGTGCGTCCCGCCGACCGGGTGGTGATTCTGAACGCCGGCCGCGTCGACGCCGAAGGGTCGCCCGAGGCGGTCTTCGGCCCCACGGGAAGCGCGTACGCGCGGGAGCTCGATGCGGCGCTTTTCAGGTTGGAGCACTCGGAAAGTTCGGAACGCTCGTAAGGCTCTTGAATGAGGAAACGAATGATGCCCGAAACGTCGCAAATGCCGGAAAAGCACGACATGAACGAACAGCCGATCCTCGAAGGGGTGACGCTTACGAAACGCTTCCGTACGCCTGCGGGCGGCACGTTGCGGGCCTTGGACGGGGCGTCGGTGGAACTCTTCCGAGGCGAAATTCTCGGGGTGGTCGGGGAGTCGGGCTGCGGGAAAAGCACGCTCGCGCGCCTTCTCTGCGGGCTCGATCGCCCGGACGAGGGCGAGGTGCGGTTTTCGGGGCAGTCCTTGACGGCGTTGCGCGGGGAGGCTTTCCGCACCTATCGCCGCTCGGTGCAGATGGTGTTTCAGCAGCCTTTTGCGTCGTTCGATCCCCGATTGACCCTCGGCGAAAGCGCCGCGGAGGCCTTGGTGAATCTCGGCGTCCCCGCGCCCGAGCGCGAAGAGCGCATTGCGCGGGTTTTCGAGCGCTGCGGCTTGTCGCCCGAACTCATGCGGCGCTACCCCTCGGAAGTGAGCGGCGGGCAGTGTCAGCGCGCGGCGTTGGCTCGGGCGCTTGCCCCCGAACCCTGCGTTTTGGTGTGCGACGAGATGACGAGCGCTTTGGATGTCATCACGCAGCGGCGCGTGCTCGATCTCGTGCGGGGGATTGCGCGCGAGCGGGCTCTCTGTGTGCTTCTCATCGCGCACGACTTGGCGCTCGTGCGCGCGTACGCCGATCGGGTGCTCGTCATGGACGCGGGCCGAACGGTTGAAACGGGGCCGGTTACCGACGTAATCGACCGACCGCAAAGCGACGCCGCACGGCGGCTGCGCGAAGCGTCGCTCGACTGAGCACTCAAAATCCAACGAAGGAAATCAGCGGTCTGAAGAATCGTCGTGCGCGTGCGTGTGCGAATGCCCGTGCACGTGTTCGTGCGAATGCCCGTGCACGTGTTCGTGCGAATGCCCGTGAACGTGGCCGTGGCTGTGCCCGTCCCCTTCGTTCGCTTCGCTCGGAATCAGGTTGATGCGCCCGTGGCGCACGCCCGGTTCCGCCAGAATGCGGTTCGCGGCTTCGAGCACGGCTCCGGTCTTGCCGAGGAGCACGAGCGACTCCAGACAGTCTTCGGGCCCCACGTGGACGTGCATGACGGAGTGCACCACGTCGAGGTGCTCGTGCTGCGTTTCGGTCGTGCGCTCCGCCAAGCGTCGCTCGTTGTGGTTGAAGACGTAACTCACCACGGCCGCGCAGGGTTGGTCGTCGCTCGCGGAGAGACGGTCGGCCTCGGCCTTGCGAATGAGGTCGCGAAAAGCTTCGGAGCGGTTGGTGTAGCCGTGCTCGGCGAGGAACGCTTCGAAGCGTTCCGCGGTTTCGTCGGGAAGCGAAAAGGTGATGCGTTTCATGATGGCTGGTGGTCGGGGATGGAACGGGACGGGCCGCATGCAAGAAGCGTACAACGAACGGGCGCAAAGCGTGTGACGCGGCGCGCGGAAGGGCTGTGCGGTTGAACCGTCGACCCTCGTCAGTGCTTCTCCTTCGGCTGCGCTTCTTGGGCGTCGTCCGATTTTTCCTTGTGTGTTGATTTCACGGCAAGAGCCCGCGTCACGGTCGGGCGCATGCGCATGGCAAAGCCGAACCCGCCGAAAAGAAAGACCGCCAGGCCCCAGAGCGACGCCCCGGCACCCACCGCGGTGCCGAGCGCCCCCATGAGCGCGGGAAAGCTCGCTTTGCTGAGGTTCATGAGCATGAGCCGCAAGCCGATCGCCTCCCCGATGCGGTCCGCGGGCGACAACCGATAGATGAGGCTCATGAGGTTCGGCATCGACGCTCCCAGCCCCATCCCGAGGAAGAACGCGCACGCCATGAGGGCAAAAAGATCGGTGAAAAGGGGAAAAAGCGAAAAGGCCGTGCCCGCGACGAGCATCGTGAAGGAAATGAGCCGCCATTCGCCGAGGCGCCGTGTGAGCATCGGCATCAGGAGCCGCACGAAAAAGGACGCAAGCGAAAAGCTCCCGAGAATCCACCCGATGTGGGAGGGCGAGAGGTCGACCGAGCGGCAGTAGACCGGAATGAGAAGGTTCCCGACTTCCCACCCGACCGAAATGAACACGGACGCCGCAAGAATCGCCCGCATGGCGGGGTCCTTCAAGAGGTCGACGGCACGACCGCGCTCGGCCCCTTTCGAGCGGTTGCGCGGTGCCCCCGAGAGAATGGACCCCAAGACGGGCGTCAGAGCAAGGACGAAAAGGAGGACGGCCGCCGCCACGCACCAGGCGTAGAAAACCTGAAAGCCGAAGTGCTCGATCATGTAGCCCGTTACGA
>UMGW01036009.1_pt1 | contig 11697 bp, 8 predicted proteins | sample 1965371 | NCBI WGS metagenome assembly UMGW01 (sample SAMEA4836082, study PRJEB28245) | human gut metagenome | biome: gut microbiome; material: fecal sample | place: Denmark | collected 2008
GCTTATACAAAACTGGCTCAATGGTACAGGAAAGTCGAGGAAAACAACTTCAAGGTTTTCGCTACCGTGACCAGAACGATTTAAGTATCACTATCAAACTATCTTGAATTATTTCGACTACAGGAGTACAAATGCGGCGGCGGAATCGTTTAATGCCAAAGTGAAAGAGTTTAGAAGGGTATTCAGGGGAATTAGAGATATTAAATTTTTCTTGTTTAGACTGTGCAAAATTTACGCATGACATAAAAAAATACAGGTTTTCCGATTGATCCCCTAAAACGACCAAAGACAGGGGTAAAAAAGAAAAGCAGCCACTTTCGTAACTACTTTATTTTTATGTGGTAGCACCTGGAATCGAACCAGGGACACAAGGATTTTCAGTCCTTTGCTCTACCGACTGAGCTATGCCACCAGTGCTGTTTTGTGAGTGCAAATATAGGGCGTTTCTATAAATCTGCAATAGTTTTGCGGGTATTTTTTATCTTTTTTCATTTCTTAGTCTGAAACACAGATAGATCATCAGGATAATCAAAGAGATAGAAGCCATGGGTACGGCTGGCTGAGCAATGGCCCAGACCGGTATAGCTATAGCCAGGATAGCCAGATAGAATTTCAGATATTTTCTGATGAATAGAGGAAGCGCTTTCCTGAAAATAAAAGGGATTACAAATAAATTGAGCGGATTGGCCCATAGGATATTCCAGTTTGGAGCAGTGATGGGGTGTGCTGTAAAACCTCCTAAGAATACAATCAAAATCCCTACAATTCCTGTGAAAAGGAGAAAAATAAGGGAAATGACATTCAATAATGACCGGCTTTTAACATATTGTAAAAGTAGGATCAGTAGCAGGCATCCTAGAGCAAAAACGAAAAGGGGAGTCCCATACCAGGAATTGGATAGGTTCATTTCCGGAGCCTGATATAAAACTTCGGCAGGTTCGGCCAGCAATTGTCCGTCGTATCGGGCATTTTTAAGTCCATACATCAGATAATCCGGCAAGAACATATATTGAAAAGTAGTGGCCGTACGATTACCCCTTTGCCCCAGGATCGTATGTATGCCCCATTGTACCCAAGGGGAAGCTTGCAAGTACTCATCCAGTAGATTCCAGAAATTTTTGTTTACATCCGGCATATTCCAGGCGACACTGTCGGGTAAACTTTTTAATAAGATATCCCTGCTTCGGGTGGTACAATTATCGAATAGAAAGTTGTAGAGATAATAGCGGTTTTGCGGGAGCAGGTTCTCTTCGAGCAGATCGAAAATCCGTTGTTTTTCCAGCGAATCCAGCCGGATAGTTTGAGCGTAGACCGTACGTTCTTCCAGCTGATAATTGTATATGAAATGGGAGAATTTCTGAACAGTCAGCTGATAAGGAAGCAGGCCTCGTGCATATTTTAAATAAAAATGGGGAGTAGAGAAGTCGAAAGTGCCATAATTGTACACCCTGTCGATTTGGTGTCGGGGATCGTTGATCCGGATGGCCGTATGACCGAAAAGAGAGTATAATTCGTTGCCGGGAGCACAAGTCAGGATACTGACTTCGGTCTCCGGAGAGAGTGTTAATCCTATTCCTTTAATAGAAATCAGACTGCTTATTATAAATAAAAAGATGATCTTTTTCATTTTATATGTCTTTTTATTCCGGATATTCGATATGACAAAGAAATAGAGCCTGTGCAGGAACAGAAGTACCTGCATTACAGCGGTTTTTAGATTCTATAATTTTGCGAACATCTTCTGGGGTCAGTTTACCTCTTCCCACGTCAATCAACGTACCGACAATCGCTCTTACCATATTCCGCAAAAAACGGTTGGCTTTTACCGTAAAAATCAGCTGTTTATCGGTCTCTTCCCACTGAGCTTCATATATAATACAATTATTGGTTTTGACGTCGGTATGAAGTTTCGAAAAACTGGTAAAGTCCGTATAATCGAATAACACCCGGCAGGCTTCGTTCATTGCCTGAATATCCGGCAGGGGATAAGCTTTCCAGGCAAATGGATAGGTAAACGGATCTTTTGTTTTATCGATATAATATTTATAGGTACGGGAAATAGCCGAAAAACGGGCATGTTTATCCATAGGTACCCGGTATATTTTGTAGATTGCAATATCTTTATCCAGTAATCCGTTCAGTTTATAGACCACCTGTTGCGGCTCCGGAAGTTCACATTCGATATCGAAATGAGCGACGAAAAATGAAGCGTGTACACCCGTATCCGTTCTACCGGCGCCGACGACGTATATGTCCTGGCGTAGCAAAGTACTGAGGGCCCGGTTGATTTCTTCCTGCACGGACGATGCTCCCGGCTGGATTTGCCAGCCGTGGTATCGGCTGCCGTTATAAGCTAATTCAATAAAATATCTGACCATTTTTTCTTATCTCCCGCGAAGATAAAAAATAATGCCGAATATTGTATATCCGGCATAGGGGTTTCTTTATTCTACAACGACTTTACTCTTTCCGTTGCCGGTCTTTACCAGACAAATTTTGGCAGGAATACGTTCGGTCAATTCCTGTACGTGGGATATGATTCCCACCTGCCGGCCTTGTGAGCGGAGACGTTCCAGGGCTTCCATGACAATTTGCAGGGTTTCGCTGTCTAAAGTGCCGAAACCTTCGTCGATAAAGAGATTTTCTTCGAAATGATTCCGTGAAGAAAAGGAAGATAAGCCCAAGGCTAAAGCCAGAGAGATGAGGAAGGATTCGCCTCCCGATAAAGAGAATACCGACCGGGCTTCATCGCAGAGATCGTGATCGATGACTTGTAGGGCCAACTCATCGGGTATACGCTGCAACTGATAGCGGGAGGTTAATTCCCGAAGTTGTATATTGGCGTATGATAACAGGATATCCAGCGTATATCCTTGGGCGATCTCTTTAAACTTATAGCCACTCTGTGAACCGATTAGATCGTCTAGTTTGCTCCATTGGTTTAATAATTTCGTTTTCGCATCGAGGGTATCCTTTAAGGTGGCCGCTTGTTTTTGGTTTTCTTCCTGGGTGTGCAGAGTTGCCAATACTTCGGTTTTTTGTTGGAGGATACGCTCGGATTCCTCTTGTAATGCGGTGTATTGACGCTGTAAAGAGGAAAGTGATTCCGATTGTGGATCGGGGCGGCCGGGCGATTGTAAATGATCGGCTAATTGTTTTTCACGTTCCCGTAGAGTGGCCAAAGCAGTCGTTACCTTATCCCGGAGGTGATTTTGTCTTTCCCGTTCTTCCCGGATTTTTTCAGGTGCCACTTGCAATAGTGAAATGAGAGTGGCTTCGGTTAGCTGAGCAGGGGCTGTCCGATTGTATTTTTCCAGCCATTCGCCTAATTGCCGGGTGGCTTTTTCCAGGCGCTTTTGATATTGGTCACAGGTGGTACGGAGTTGGGTGATTTTTCCTTTTAGTTGTTCCGATTGGCCTGAAAGCTGTTCTTTCTGCCGGATGGCTGTTTCCAGTTCCTGAGTCGCCCTTTCTGTTAACTCTTGCCAATAACGTTCGGTTTCATCGACCGTTTGACCTTGCAGAAGCCGGGCCCGTTTCCGGATGAAAGACAAAGTCTCTTCAGAGCGTTTTTTCAAAGCCTCGGCAGCTTCTGTTTCGCTTTGGCGGAAGGATTCCAGGTTTTTCTGATTCTCCTCGTATTCAGCTACCGATTGAAGCAATAGTTTTTCATTTTCTGCCGATTGCAGCGTTTTAGTTTGCCATTTTTGAGCAGCTGTGGTCAGTTCCTGTTTGAGATCCGGGTAGTTATCTTCCCAGCGTTGTCGCCAGGTAGGTGCATGCATAAAAGGAGCGACCTTTTCCAGTGAAATATTTTGCTGGACTTTCAGGCCTTCAATGATCTCTTGCAATTTAGATAGTTCAGTGGCTTGACCGACTACCTTTTCCTGGGTCTGCTGAAATGTTTTTTGCAGGGCATTGTTTTGGTTTTGTATTTTATCCAGTTCTTTTTGGAGCGTTTCTAACTGATGTTGCCGTTGCTCCCATTCGTTTTCTTTCAGACGAATACTTTCCAATTCTTTTTGGCTGATATTCAGCTGTTCTCTTAGGTTTATCCGATTTTGTCCGTTAGAAACAGACCTATCCGAATAAAGCTCCTTGATTTGCTGGTGAATCTCTTCGCATTCTTCTTGCGATTCATATTTTTCATTTTGTAATACGGGTAATACTTCTCCGAGGTACCGGTGTTCGGCTTCAAGACGCGCATTTTCGGTTTTTAACCGATTATATGCTGCTTCATGCTGTCTGACTTCTTTTTCGAGTGTTTCGAGCAAGCCGTCGGCCAGGGGATGATGTGCCGCATAAGGGTGGGATTGGCTGCCACATACCGGGCAAGGGGTATTTTCTTCCAGTTGGGCCCGGAGTCGAACGACATTTTCTGAAACCGATAGTCGGGCTTGTTCCAAAGTGTGGCGTATGGTCGTGTATTTTATTTCTGCAATTTCGATTTCTTTTTTGTATTCGGTCAGGCGAACTTTGAGTGCTTGTAAATTTTGTTGTTGTTGTTGCAGTTTATCTTGCCTTTTTCTCAGTTCTTGCCGGGTCTTATCTAGTTTTTCCGTCAAGGTAATTTCCTGAAGCAATCTTTCGCGTTGTAGGCGGAGTTGTTCTTTACGATTGCGAAGTTCGCTTATGGGAAACCGGTTGACCGATATTTGTTGTTGCTGGCGCAACTGCAGGAGGTCATTGTGACGTTGTATGGATGTTTCGATCTCACGGCGTTGAAGTTCCAGCTGTTGCCGGCTTACTGTTAGTTGTTGTAGAGTAGAGGTATATAAAGATTGATTTTCTATAACCTGCAACCTTTGGGTATAAGCTGTATCCAGAAAACTTTCGATCAGCTTTATGTTCAGGCACATTTGTTCATGTTGCCTGTTTTTCCTGAACCATTCTTTTAATTTATCGTCTAATTCTCTCTGTTGCAGAATACGGGCGTATCTGCTATCCTGAATTTTTTGATGCACTTTGATTTTATCTTGCAGGTCGGTTAAAGTTTTCCGGCTCTCTTGTTCTACCTGCCGGGCATTGACAATTCCGATATCTAAACGACGGGCTTCTAAAAGTTCCGGTTTAAGCTTATTGTACTGGGTTGTATATTGGTTTACCAATGATTTTTGCCGTTCCACCGATTGAAGGGTTTGCGTGGCTTTTTCGTTCAGATCGGAGAGCGCCTGTTCTGTTTGTCGTAATAATTCAGTTTGGCTTACTAAATGAGTGGTACATTCATTTTTTTCAATCCAAAAAAGACGGCTGCTTTCGATGCTTTCCATCTGCTGTAACCAGACTGACTGGGCTTGTGCTTCGGCTTGTACTTTTTGGGCATCCGAAAGGGTGGCCTGGGCTTCCGATTTAGATTGATTGATTTGTTCTAATTGCTCTATCCAACGTATTTTACGTTGGATTTCTTCATTTTTTTGTTGAAGAGCCTTTTCGTGTTTCAGGAGTTTGGCCGATTGTTGCTGTAATGTCTCGATTTCTTCCTGGGTAAGCAGGCGAATATTCCCCATACGGGCGGAGAGTTCTTTCCATTCATTGCGGATAGCTGTCGTTTTGGAATAGACCGTATTCGAGATAACAGAATAGATTTCAGTACCGGTCAGTTTTTCGAGTACTTCGGCCTTTTCTTCTTTCCGGGCTTTGAGGAATCGGGCAAATTCATTTTGTGCCAATAAAACGGTACGGGTGAATTGATTATAATTCAGACCGATGAGTTGAATCAATTTATTCTCCGATTCACTGATTCCTGTAGTGATAGGAGACGGATCTCCAAGGGGGTATACCCGGAGTTCTGCAGGTTGAAGTTTCCCGCTTATTTTATTATTGGCTCGCCATACCCGCCATACCGAGCGATAACTTTTTCCGTCTACAGCAATAAATTCTACAGCAGCCATCGCTTCGGCAGTACCTCTGCGGAGTATTTGACGACGATCTCCCTGTTGAATGAATTCTTGTCCGACATCCGGCATTTTAGTACTTTCAATACCGGTGGTGCGGGGCATATTGTTGAATAAGGCCAGACAGATAGCATCCAGAATAGTCGATTTTCCGGCACCGGTGGGACCGCATATTGCGAAGATCCCGGCAGATCGCAGAGGAGCTGCCGTAAAATCGATATCGAATTCTCCGGCAATAGATGCCAGATTTTTTCCTTGTATACGTAATATTTTCATTGTTTTTCTCCCATTTTCAGCTGTGATTCTTCAATGACTTCCCGGAATAAATGAGCCAATTCTTCGGGCAGAGGATTTTGATATCGCCTTTCGTATACTCGGTTCAACAGCTTCCAGGGATCCAGTAATTCTTCGGTGGTGAGCGTATTCTCGTTTTTTGTAAGTTGTACTGTATCCGGATAAAAGGGGAGTACCCGGGTTAAACGCACCTGTTTGGTGCGTAGGGCTTCCTCCACTTTATTGCGCAAAGCAGGTTCCGGTTCGGTGAGTAGTACCCTGACTTCGAGGAAAGGGGCCGGATGATCGTCTCTCTCTTCCGGGAGCTGAGAGAGGCGATTCAACACTTCGTCCAAGGGGGCCGGATGTTTAGGGATACGAAGTAAAGTGACTAAAGGATTAAAAATAATTTTAGTCTGATTTTGAAGTATTCCTTTGTCGATCTCCAGTAAGATCACTCCGTGGCGGTAATTTTCTTCTGCAAAAGACATGGGTAACGGACTGCCGGCATAGCGTATCTCGTTGCGGTTGGCAATCTGCTGTTCCCGGTGGATATGGCCCAAAGCTCCGTAAGTGATTTGGGAAGGGAAGACACTGGAAGGAATCCCTTCGAGTCCGCCGATGATCAGGCGTTCACTTTGATCACCTTCGGAAATCTGACTTCCTGCGGCTTGCAGGTGTCCCATAGCAATGATGGCTTCTTGTTTTTGCCTGCGTTCTTCGACGCAGGCAACCAGCTTGTCGTACATGGCCTTAACCCCTGCCTGATAAGGATCTCCTTCACTCTCGACTGCCGGATAGTCTCCCTGTCGGAGATAGGGTACCGCCAGACACCAACCTTGCCGTTTCCCCGATCTGTCTTTCAGTTCGATGATTAATTCCTCCGTATCGATTGTGCCGTCTGCTCTTTTACGTACTGTACCCCGAATTTGTATGTTCATTTCTTCGAGTAAAGGAATCGGGGTTTCGAGCCGACTGGCAGAATCATGATTTCCTGCAATCAGGATGATTTGTAAGCCCGGATTTTGTTCTGTTACCCGGCGTAGGAACCGATAAAATTGACGTTGTGCCTGAGCAGAAGGATTAGCTACATCGAATATATCTCCTGAAATAAGAAGCACATCGATTTGTTGTGTGGTAATTTGATCTGTCAGCCAATCTAAAAAATACTGATGTTCCTGAAAACGGTCATAGCCGAAAAAGGTCTGCCCGATATGCCAGTCTGCTGTATGAATGATTTTCATGTCCTGTCATTTGGACAAAAATAGTAAGATTTGCAGATATAACCAAATAGCTCACGGGCTATGGTAATCCTACCATAGCCCGTGAGCTATAGCCGGTGATAATGGCAAGTCATCAGCTTACCGGATTCATCGTGTAGGTGCATGCCATTTCCTTCGCAATAACGGAACAGGTTGCAATCGGCACATTCGCCCTGACGGGCCCATTCCCGGTTCCGGAATTTTTCGAAGCGGTTGTTCCACACTTCCATAAAATCATCCTGGTAAATATTCCCTTGGTCGTAGTTGGCCCGGATACTGGGACAACCCGATATCGCTCCGTTAATGCGGATAGATCCGACAGAAATTCCGGCATGGCAACGATAAAATTGGTCACGGACTTCAGCTTCATAAGGACCTAAAAAACCTTCACAAGCGAAATTGACGTGAATACGACCTTCTTGCCGGGTTTGACGGATAAAATCCAATACTTTTTTGAATTGGGAAGAAGATAGTTGTAATTCAGGCACTTGTGCTGCTCTGCCTGCGGGAAAGATGGTAAAGATACGCCATTGTCCGACTCCTAGTTCGATCAAATATTCTTTGAAAACGGGGAGAGTATCGATGTTTTGTTGATTGATACAACTGACGACATCCCATACGATTTCTTTTTCCCGGCTCAGCATTCCGATAGCCTGACTGGCCCGGCGAAAGCTTTCCGGATGTCGGCGTAACCAGTTGTGGGCATCTTCCGGTCCGTCCAGACTTACGGTAATGCTGTGCAGGCCTGCTTGTAAAAGTCTGTCCAGCCTCTGACGGGATAATAACAAACCGTTGGTTACCAATCCCCAGGGGTATTCCCGGCGATAACATGCCCGGCCACACTCTTCCAGATCTTTGCGCATCAGAGGTTCTCCACCCGTGAAAATGATAAAAACCCGGTGGGGATCGACCTGTGGAGTAATGTTGTCCAAAGCCTTTAAGAAGTCTTCTTTTGGCATATCGGGTTGCCCGGAAATCGCTTTGCAATCACTGCCACAATGCCGGCAAGCGAGATTACAGCGAAGGGTACATTCCCAAAAAAGAGTATGTAATTCGTGTTTTTGCCGGATCAGCTGTTCTTTTTGTCGGAAGAGTTCCAGGCCCAGGCGTTTCCGGAGGCTGATGGAATTATTCATGATCTTCTTCTTTTTGAGGAGTCAGTATGATTTTTACTTCTTGTGTTGTATTTCCCCTATTCCAGCCTTCACCTCCCTGTAAATCTTTACGAAGGAAGGTTACTTTCAGAGAATCGGCCTGGTAGTACGGATTATTTTCGTCGGGGTTGATTTTTAAATTATACTTCACCGTATCGATCGGGAACGCTGCTTGCCGGGTTTCGAATTCTCCTTCTTTTCCGGAGTATAACGTATCGTTGACCGGGTGGCTTCCATAGGGGGTATCGGGGATAAAATCAGGACGGGGTTCGTAACTGAATTCCATATCGGACACGATAATCTGAATATCGGATAGCGCCTGACCTGCCTGATCGGTGACTTTTCCTTTGATGGTATAGGAAGCTGTCGGCGTACCGTACATACATATGATGTTACCGGGATCGTCCCCGTTATCCTCACAGGAGGAGAAACCTAAAAATCCTAATAAAGTAGTCAATATCCAGTTCAGGCTACGATTCCAGCGATAATGTAATGTTTTCATGGTTTGTTTTTTTATGATTAAACTGTTTAAATGCCTTGATTTTCTTGAGGTCGGCCTTTCCGGACAGGTTGACGGTGAGAAATCGAAGGTCTTTCATATAATGAGTTGTATTTAAAAGTTCAAACGGAATCCGATTTGCCCCGTGAGGTTGAAAAACTGTTCCGAGCGAATCGTTTGTATTTCACTGGCCGGGGTCAGATTCCATAAAAATCCTCCTTCTGCATAGACCGATACATGGCGAATAATGGGGTAGGCAATACCTATTCGTGTGTTCGCTGACCAAAGCGTACCCGGTATTCGTCGACGCTGACTTTTATAGGCCGAATAGATTTTGCCTGAAAGATTAACTTCACAGACAATACCGGCAGACCAATAACAGTAGAAACGTTCCCAATGGGTCAGGCGATAACTGAAAGATGCCGGGATTCCCAGCATGTGCAATCTTTGACGCAATACATCGTAATCCGAACTTTCATATCGCCACTGGTTGCGTAAATAGCTATAGGTAAGTCCGGTATTGAAACTCCAACGGTCCGACAACGTGCGGGATATACTTATTCCGAAAGAGATGGGAGAGCTATGCTTCACTTTATCCGGTTTCAGATCGGATAACAGGGTGCGTGTCGAAATAGGGGATGTTCCGGCCTTCGTCAGAGGAGGTTTGGGGGTATTCCCCTGAAGATGATCGTTACAGGCATAATCGGGATAGCCGGCGGAGTTGCTGGAAATACCGGCTATATTAAAATTACCTCCTCCCATGCCCAAATGCCATTTCCGTGAGGCCTTTCGGACTTTTACCGGTTCGGTTTTCGTGTTGCGGACGATCAGTACCGGTGAAAAATCTGTTTCCAGAGCTTTACTTGCAATGACTATAGGTAATATTTTAGTTTCTTGACTTTTATATTTATCCGTTGAAATCGTTTTTCCAGTTGTGTAGATAGGTTTTCGAGTGAGAACAGGGAGGAGTGAATCGGCTATTTGATCCGTCGTAACTGTTCCGGTAAGCTGTGGTATTTGTATATGATCCACAATAAAAGGTTGTATTCTGTTTCGGACTATTTCTGTCGTAGTTTCCGGGATAAGACGATCGTATAAGAGTCCGCCTCCCACGAGTAAAAGGAGGGTTACGATAGCTGCCGTCCGGCGTATGGATCTGGTGGAAAACCGGGTAGGTCGTAGAGGAAGAAAACCAGCGAGGGTTTTCCATTGTTCTGAATCCGGTTCACATTCCCAATTATGCAACCGTTCCCGGAACAATTCTTCAAATCGGTCTCTTCTATCCATAGTCAATATAAATTTTTTATCATTTGTTGTAAAGTATAACGTGCCCTGGCATATTGTGATCGGGAAGTACCTTCTGTGATTCGGAGCATAGCTCCGATTTCCTTGTGTGAGAATCCTTCGATCGCAAACAGGTTGAAAATCGTTTGATATCCCGGAGGTAAACGATGAATTAAATCCAGCATTTCCTGGGCCGATATTTCTTCTAAAGCATTGGGAAAAGAAGTTTCCTGTTCTGTCTCCTCAGTGGGGAAGGTCAGAGGGAAAACTTTGGATCTACGGATTTTTTCCAGGGCACAATTAATAAAAATTTTCCGCATCCACCCCTCGAAACTCCCATTTCCGCTATATTCGTTCAGATTCGTAAATACCTTTATAAAACCTTCCTGTAACAGATCGTGTGCCATATCCCGGTTGCGGGAATAGCGCATACATACGCCCATCATTTTAGCGGCGTATCGTCGGTACAGTTCTCCCTGAGCTTTCCGCTTTCCTTTAAGGCATTCCTGAATCAGTAACACTTCATCCATTCACGTGATTTCTTTTTTCGTCAATAAGATGCATGGGAGAAACAAAACGTTGCATAAGAACAAAAAAAAATCTTGTTGTAAAATACATCGTTCTCCGGTTTTCCTCGTATTAATTTCGAGAGTGGAAAGAAATATAGATAATTTTATCCTATATTTGTGCTAGGTTGTTTGTTAATTTTGGGTCTTATTTGATATTTTTGTCGCTACTTTTTATAGTTATCGCTATGATGTTAAATATCAAGGAAAATATAGAAGAGATTGTGAAAACGTTACCGGAAGGGGTCAGGCTGATTGCCGTATCGAAGACGAAACCGGTGGAGTATATTGAAGAAGCTTATGCAGGGGGACAGCGTGCTTTCGGTGAAAACCGGCCACAGGAAATGGCTGCTAAATACCGGCAACTGCCCAAGGATATCGAATGGCATATGATCGGACAGCTACAAGAGAAGAATGTAAAATACATTGCTTCTTTTGTGAAATTGATTCATTCCGTGGATAGCCTGAAATTATTGCAAAAAATCGATCGTGAAGCGTTGAAAAACGAACGTATGATCGATTGTCTGCTGGAATTTCATATTGCTGAAGAAGAGACTAAATCCGGTCTGGATTGGGAGGAGGCGTGCAGGCTGCTTGAAAGTGATGAGTTTAAAGTGTTGGAGCATATCCGGATTGTCGGGGTCATGGGGATCGCAACCTATACCGAAGACCGTGAACAGATCCGAAAGGAATTCCGGGAACTTCACCGGATATTCGGGTTGTTGAAAGCGACGTATTTCCAGGAGGAAGAAAGTTTTAAGGAAT
>UMGW01035002.1_pt1 | contig 11660 bp, 8 predicted proteins | sample 1965371 | NCBI WGS metagenome assembly UMGW01 (sample SAMEA4836082, study PRJEB28245) | human gut metagenome | biome: gut microbiome; material: fecal sample | place: Denmark | collected 2008
GGAGAAGCGCGGCTGGGAGTGCATCGTCTGCAAGAAGGCGTAAGATCATAAGCTGGCTCGCCCTCTCCGTCATTGCTGACGCAATGCCACCTCCCCCAAAGGGGGAGGCAAGAGCCTGACCGCAACGTTCTTGGCTCTCCCTCTGGGAGAGCTGTCACCGTAGGTGACTGAGAGGGCGAGGACGTTTAAGGAGAACCACTATGCCGCACCGTTATTTTACCACTGAGATCGCCGACGGCACGGCTGTGCTGCGCGGCACCGATGCCCATCATCTGGCCCGCGTGATGCGTGCCCGCATGGGCGATACTGTTATTCTATGCGACGGCAGCGCCGTGGAATACACCGCCACCATCACCGGCTTCGGGGATGACTGCGTGGAATTCTCGGTAGAGCCGGGCTACCCCAGCGCCGCCGAGCCCAGCGTGGAGGTCACCCTGCTGGCCGGTTACCCCAAACAGGACAAGCTGGAGCAGATCATCAAGCACGGCGTGGAACTGGGTGCCGCCCATGTGGTGCCCTTTTTCAGCCGGTACTGCGTGGCCGCCCCTAAAAAAGAGGAGCAGAAGAACGAGCGCTACAACCGCATCGCGCTGGAAGCCGCCAAGCAGTGCGGCCGGGGCGTGCTGCCGGACGTAGCCCTGCCGCTGCCCAACTTCGGGGCCGTGTGCCGCACCTTTGACCAGTACGACCTGGTGCTGTTCTGCTACGAGTGCGGCGGCGCGCCGGTGCGCCAGCTGCTGGCCGAGGCCGCACCCGCCGACGGCAAAAAGCGGAAGATCGCCATCGTGACCGGAGCCGAGGGCGGCTTTGCCGCCGAGGAGGCCGAAATGGCCGCCAAAGCCGGAGCCAAAACGGTTGGCCTTGGCCCCCGCATCCTGCGGTGCGAGACCGCCCCGCTGGCCGTGCTCGCCGCCGTGATGACCCTGACCGGCAATCTGGAATAACCGGGGCTCCGGGCGGCGCACCTTCCATCAAAAAAAAATTCCGACCCACGGGTCCGGGAAAGTCTGCGGGCTTTCCCGGGCCCATTTTTTATTTTTTGCCCCGTATAAAGATCTCCCGGATTTTTGTGCAGGTTTGCCCTGTTATTCTGTCGCAAATTTTCGGCTTATTTTGTGCTCGTTCCACAAAATTGCCTACCCCCACCCCCCGAAAATTCAGCATTTTGTCTTGACATTTTCCGCAGCACAGTACTATACTTGCGCTACAAAGAGACGCCGGGCATGAAAATGCACAGCTATGTGATTTTATGCCCTGAAATCCCGGGTTTTGCCGGTTTTTGGTATCGTTCCCGGTAACGTTCACGTCTCTGTAAGTTTTTTTGTTTGGAGGGTTTTGCAATGCGGAAAAATGTGAAACAACAGCTTGCCTTGCGGGTGCTGTCCACAGCGGCTCTGATGGCCATGGTCTCGTCCATCGCTACAGCAGCCTTTGCGGATACTTACGATTTGAACAAGGGCAGTGTGACGGTGGAGACCAAAGCTAACGGCATCACCTATGTGACGCAGAAGGACGATAAACAGGTGGACGGCTTCGCCCGAAACAAGAACAACGAGGTTTTAAACGAGCACCCAGACGATACCGGCGTTACCATTACCAGCGACGGCAAGCAGACTTCAAATACCATCACGGTGGAGACGGCAAAAGATCAGACTACCGATGTGACCCTGGATAAGGTGCACATTGAAGTTAACACTTCTGAAGCCAAGTCCGGTGCGATCGAAATAAAGGGCGACGGCAATACCAACCTTGAGCTGAACGGCGATAATACCGTTATGGTTAAGAACGATTGGGAGGAAGAACACGCCGCCATCGAAAAAGCGGACAAATACGGCAAGGAGGGCACCCTGACCATCAAGGACGATTTGAACGATGATGGTTCTGAAAAGACCGGTACCGATGCGGACACTACCGGCAAGCTGCTGGCAGGCGGCTACAAAGATACCTCTGCCATCGGCGGCGGTGGTACGGCAGACCTTTGTGATACATCCAACATTACCATCACCGGCGGTGAGATCACAGCCATTGCCGGATGGGATGGCGGCGCCGGCATTGGCGGCGGCTACGGCGGTACCGGCAAAAACATCTGCATTAAGGGTAACGCCCATGTTACTGCCGCTTCCCCGGATGGTGCTGCGATCGGCGGTGGTATCGGCAGTGGAAACAGCGTCACCATTACGGACGATGCCGTTGTTGATGCTCGTTCTGCTTTTGCCGCTGCGATTGGAAATGGCGATCAAGTCGGCCGCTCCAACGAACCTACTACGATTACGATCTCCGGAAATGCCACCGTACATGCAGAAACCAGTCAAAGTGGCTGCGCCATTGGTACTGGTCGGGATGGCAGCCGTTCTGATCTCACGATCAATATTGAAAAAAATGCCAATGTTACAGCTATTGCTTCCCATGATAATCCTGCGATTGGAAATGCTGGCTGTCACGGTGATACCACAACAACCATCAACATTACCGGCGGCACTGTAAATGCGATCAATTCCTTTGGCACCGACTATCCTGAGTATTCTTCTAGATATGATGGAACCGGTGACACCAGCCCTGCGATTGGTGGCATGATTCACAGCTGGGATGTCTATGGCGACCATACCGCCACCTGTAACGTCAACATCAATAGCAGCACCGGTGATACCATTGTCAACGCATACATTTATGGAAAAGGCTCCGGCACTGCGATTGGTACCAGATACAAAGGTCAGGATGTCCCTGCCGACAGCGCCAGCTACAAGGCAGACGGTTCCTCCCACTTTGGCGAACGAAACTCTGCCATCGTCAATTGCTATAATAATGGTATTGTCAATAATGGTATTGTCGCCGATGAAAATAAAAAACTTGACCTGCCGAGCACAAAAGATGATGCTGCCCTGAATAATGTCTCCTCCTATCGCCACGAAATCACCGGCGGCACCCTCACCAAGGTCGTCCACAACCGCAAGTACATGGACGAGAACCCCAACATTGACACCACCAAGCTGAAGGACGAGGACCTGCACGACTGGCAGCTGGTGGGCAAGGTCGTGGAGCCTACGCTGGAAAAGGACGGCTATGCAGACTACATCTGCAGCATTGACAAGTGCGGCCAGACCAAGCATGTGGTGCTGCCCAAACTGACCCCGGAACCCAGTGAACCGGACTTGCCGGGCGACAATACCCCGGACACCCCCAAACAGCCGGACGGCACCACCCCGGCCCCTGTGACCCCGGATGCCCCGGTGCAGGATGCTGTGCCGGACACTGCACCGGCTGACACGCTCGCCGCAGACACCACCGCTGACGCTGCTGTCGTACCGGCAGACGCACAGAACATGGTGCAGGACGCAAAGCCGGAAGCCGCTGCCGCTGCTTCCACTGCTGCTGTTGCCGTTCTGCCCCAGACCGGTGCAAACTGGCTGGCGGTGGTGGGCACTGCCCTCAGCGGCCTGTTCCTGCTGGCCGCAGGCTTTGTGCTGGACCGCAAGAACCGCCGCATGAACTGAGAAACCATTTTTATAAAAGCCATCTCCCCCTGCTGTGCATACCGCAAGATGCACAGCAGGTTCCCCAAACAAAAGGGGCTGCTGCACAGCGTGCAGCAGCCCCTTTCTTTTATCGCTTTATTCCAGCTCGGTGTCGTCCGGGTGGGCGTCGGCTTCCAGCAGAGCTTTTTTGGTGCGCAGCAGGTTCTGCGGGCTCACCGAGAAGCTGCGCAGGCCCATTTGCAGGTACTGCACCGTGTTCACCGGGTTGCCCACGGCCAGGCCGCAGATGGTCACCGGCACATTGCCGGCCTTTGCCGCCTCCATGACCATGGCGATGAGCTTTTTCATGGCCGGGCTGGCGGGGCGGTAATACCGCTCCGCGCTGGCCAGCTCCCGGTCGGCGGCGTGGGTGTACTGGGTCAGGTCGTTGGTGCCGATGACCAGAAAATCGCACCCGTGGGCCACGAATTCCTCCGCGGTCAGGCAGGCCGACGGCACGCTGAGCATGACGCCGAAGGGGGTCTTTTCGTTGAAGGGCACGCCCCGCTCCCGCAGGCTCTGGCGGCAGTGCTCCACGATGTGCATGGCGGCGTCCCAGTCCTCCACATCGGTCACCATGGGGAACATCACCCGCAGCGGGCCGCGGTGGGCGGCCCGCAGCAGGGCGCAGATCTGGGTCTCGAACTGGCGGGGCTGGCGCAGGCTGTTGCGGATGCCCCGCAGGCCCAGCTTGGAGGACTGCACCCCCTGATAGGCGTCCGCCATGGTGCGGTCGGCGCCAAAATCGAAGGTGCGCACGGTCACAGGGCAGCCCTGTGCCGCGGCCAGACAGGAGGAATAGAAATAGAACTGTTCCTGCTCGTCCAGAATGCGGCCGGGCAGCATCATGTAGCTGCTGCGCAGCAGGCCCACACCCCGGGCACCGGACTGCATGGCGGTGTCGATATCCTCCGGGCCAAAGCAGTTGGCCAGCAGCTCAAAGGCTGCGCCGTCCCGGGTGTAGCCGGGCTGGCGGCCCAGCACCCGCATTTCTTCGTTTTCACGCTGCAGCTCACAGATGCGGGCCTCTGCCTGCTGGCGGGCCATAGCGTCCGGGTCCAGGATGCACTCGCCCTTGGTGGCGTCCAGAATGACCGTGCGGCCGTCGCAGTCGTCCAGGAACTCCGGCCCCACCTGCACGATGCCGGGGATGTTCATGGCCCGCGCGATGATGGCGGCATGGCTCTGGCCGCTGCCCTCGGAGGTGATGAGTCCCAGGATCATGCCGGAGGGCACACTGAACAGGTCGGTGGGCATCAGGCGGTCGGCGGCCAGGATCACCGGGTGGTCCAGGGCCAGCCACATGCGGGGCCGGTTGCCCAGAATGTTGATCACCCGGCTGGTGGCGTCCAGAATGTCCACGCTGCGCAGCTGCATGTAGGGGTTGTCCTTCATGTTGGCCAGCTGGTCGGCGTAACGCTGGCCCACCTTGTCCATGGCGGCGGCGGCGCTGATGCCTGCCTTGATGCAGAACCGCACCTCGTTCATCATGCCTTCGTCGTCCAGCATCATGCTCTGGAACTGCAGGATGGCCTGCTCGGTGGAAGCGGCCCGCTCTGCCATACAGTCCAGCTCGCTCTGGGCGGTGCGCACCGCATCTTCCAGCTGGCGCAGCTCCCGTTCCGGGTCAAAGGGCCCGGTGCTGAACGTTTCCACATGGCGTTCCAACCGGCTCACCTGCCCCAGCACAAGGCCCGGGGACGCAGAAACACCTTTACAGATCTTCATGTTCGGTCACCTCCGGCAGTTCCGGCGCGGTCAGGGCCTGCCAGACCAGCGCCTGCAAGAATGTATTGGGCAGCAGGGCTGCCAGCGCCGCCCGGCCCGCGTCCGCATTGCCTGCAAACAACGGGGCAAAGCTGGCCATGCGCGCCGGGTCGCAATGCTCCAGGAACGCCTGCCCCAGCGTCCGGGTGGTGTAGTACACCGTGGGGTCTACCCCCACGTCCTCGGCCACGGTTTCCAGCGGGGCAAGCTCGGCGTCCTTCATCCGGGCCAGCAGCAGGGCCGCGTCTGCGGTAAGGGTCACGGGGTATTTCTCCCGCACGGCCTTCTGCACCGCGTCGAACCGTGCCCGGAACGCGGCAGCATCGGCGCTGCTGTCCGGGCCGTTGTCCACGGCATAAGCACAGCCCCGCACCCGGCCAAAGGCCCGCAGGGTGTCGTAATAACCCAGCTCCACATTGCGGCGGGCGGTATCGGGGTCAAAGTGCAGGATGTCGCCCAGCTCCCAGTAGCTGCGCACCATGGTGGTGGGCAGACCGGTAAGATTAGGGCGGGTGATGCCCACCCCCTCCAGGTCCACGCACACCAGCTCGTCGGCACCCATCTTTTTGGCAAGGCCGGTGGGCATGTTGTCGCTGTAGCCGCCGTCCAGGAACTTGACCCCGTCGATCTCCCGCGCCCGCAGGGCAGGGAAGCAGGCCGCCGAGGCCATGAGGTAATCCTTTACACGGCCCTGCGGGATCTCGTCCAGCGTCAGCTCCCGGGGCTTCAGGCCCCGCTGCTCCACCGTGACAAGGCCAAAGCGGATGTTGGCGCGGCGCAGCGCGTCCTCGTCCAGCACCCGTTCCACGATCTCTTCCAGCGGCGAGACGTCCATACCGCCGGCCTTCACCACGCTGCGCAGAAAACTGTGCAGGGCCGACAGGTCGGCGTTTTCTTCGGGCAGCTCCATCACATCCTTGCTGCGGATGGTCAGCCACATATCCCGCGCCACCTCGTACAGGTCCAGCACGAACATGGCACCGTTCAGGCTGCCCACACTGGTGCCGGTGATGATCTGCGGGTGCCAGTCCAGCTCCATCAGAGCCTTCCACACGCCCACCTGATAGCTGCCGCGTGCTCCGCCGCCGGCCAGCACCAGCGCTTTGCACGGAGTGGTTTGGTTTTCCATACTGCCTGCCTCCCTGTCTGTCTTTGCTGAAATTATACCATATTTTCCGGAAAATTTCTCCCCGTTTTTTGGTTCCTCACGGCTTTTATACGGCTAAGATCCGTGGTATACTGGGCAGGAATCATCTTGAAGGAGGAACTTTGCCCCATGCGCTGCAAGCAATGGATCTTTGATATGGACGGCACCCTCACCGACAGCATGACCGTGGTGTGGCGGGGTGCCCCGCTGGCGCTGCTGCAGCGCTATGGCCGCACGCCCAAAGCAGACCTGAACGACGTGCTGCTGACCATGGGCATGGCCGACGGTGCCCGCTACCTCATCCGAGAATACGACCTGCCCCTGACCGAGGCGGAATATTACGACGTGATGCGGGACGTGATCGCCCAGCTGTACGAAACGGTGGACCTGAAGCCCGGTGTGCGCACCCTGCTGGCAAAGCTGCAGGCCGAGGGGGCCCGGCTGTGCCTGTGCTCCAACACCTGGTCCGACCAGTGCCGCACCGTGCTCACCCGGCTGGGCATCGCGGACTATTTTTCCTTCATCGTGGAGGCGCAGGGCGTGCTGCACAAGAGCCGCCCGGAGGTGTTCTTCGAGTGCATGCACCGGCTGGGCGGGGCCGACCCCGCCGCCTGCGCTGTGTGCGAGGACGCCATTTACGCCGCTTCCACTGCCCACAAGGCCGGGTTCACCGTGCTGGGCGTGCAGGACGCCGCCAGTGCCGACGATGCCCCTGCCATGGCGCAGGTGTGCGACCAGTTCCTGCCGGACTGGACCGCACTGGACTGGACAACGATCTGAGAAATTTTTCCGCAAAAAACACGCCGGTGTTCCCGCTGTGGGAGCACCGGCGTGCTGTTATTTCAGGCTGTATTTCTGCTGCTGCACCCATTGCTGGAAGGCGTCCCGCACGGCACCCTCCCGCCCGCGGGGGATGGAGATGCGGGCCCCGCTGCGCATGCGCAGCTCCCCGGCAGAAAGCAGGTCCGCCTCGGCCAGATTGACCACATAGGAGCGGTGGGGCTGCAAAAAGCGCCCATCCGCCAGCAGAGGCTGTGCCACCGCAGAAAACGGCACCCGCAGCGACAGGGTGGGCACGTCCTCCCCGCTGGTGAGGTGGAAGTGCACGATGTGGTGGGTGCACTCCAGATATTCGATGCCCGCATAGGGCAGCGCCCGCAGGCCCTCGGCGGTGTTCACCGTGACGGACGGGCCGTATTCCGGCTCGGTGGCGCGGGCCAGCAGGGCCGAAAGCTCCCGCTGGCGCACCGGCAGCAGCAGATATTGCAGCGCATCCACCTTGTAGGCGCTGTAAGCGTGGGCCGTGGTGCGGGCCACAAAGGCCAGCGGGGCCCGGCGGCCCCGGCGGCGCAGCTCCCCGGCAGCCGCCAGCCCCACCGGCGCAGCCGAGCCGGAAAGCTCCAGCAGGTACAGGTCGTACCGCACGCCCTCCCCGTCCTTCCGCAGCAGGGCGTCGGTGTCCGGCAGGTGTTCCACGATGCAGGCGTCCGCTCGCCGGGCAAAAAATTCCATGCACTGGCGTTCCAGCCCGCTGCGCAGGCCCGCGTCCGGGCTGCACACCGCAATGTGAAAGATCACAGGATCCCTCCTCTTCAAACCCGCCCTTGCATTTTGCGCGGTGCGGGGGTATAGTAATCAAAAAACAACAAAGGAGACGCCGCCATGTCAAAGCCCCTTGTCAGCATCATTCTGCCCGTGTACAACGCCCAGAACCACATTGCCCGCTGTCTGGAGAGCATCTGCGCCCAGAGCTGGCAGAACATCGAGGTCATCGTGCTGAACGATGGCTCCAAGGATCAGAGCCTGCCCGTGTGCGAAGCGTTCCGCGCAAAGGACGAGCGCATCGTGCTGGTGGACAAGGCCAACTCCGGCGTGTCCGACACCCGCAACCTGGGCCTGAAGCTGGCCAGCGGCAAGTATGTGCAGTTCGTGGACAGCGACGACTATATCGACCCGGACTTCACCGAGCATCTGGTCACCGCTGCCGAACAGAACAACGCCGACCTGGTCATCGCACCTTACAAGATGGTGATCCCTGCCGGGGCCAGCAAGCCGGAACAGGTGCTGGACAAGCTCCAGGACGAGCTGGGGGTCATGACCGTGGCCCGGCCCCCGGAGGTACGGGAGTACGGCTTTCTGCCTGCCGGGGTCTACACCCAGGACGAGTTTGCCCGGCATCTGATGGACAAGCCTGCCTCCTATTTTTACGGGGTGCTGTGGAACAAGCTGTACCGCCGGGACCTGCTGGTGGACCACCAGATCCAGTTTACCAGCGAGGTGCGGTGGGCCGAGGACCTGGTGTTCAATATGCAGTACCTGGAGTACGCCAACGTGCTGGTGTCCATCCCGGAGGCAGGCTACTACTATGTGCAGAATCCCCAGAGCATCTGCCACACCCAGATCAACCCCGCCACCCTCGTGCAGAACAAGATCCAGGTGTTCCGCTATTACAAGGACCTGTACACCCGTCTGGGCATGTACGAGCAGGTGCGCCCGCAGCTGTACAAATTCCTGGTGGATATCGCGGAGAGCACTTACCCTTCCGGCCCCTTCAAGGAGGTCATCGACGAGGCCAAGGCCTACTGGAAGGATGCCCGCGAGGACGTGCAGACCCGCACCGCCGAAGCGCGCGAGCGCTGGAACGGCATGCGGGAGGAGCTGCGGGAAACGGCGCAGGAACGCAGTGCCGAGTGGAAGGCCCGGCACGACAGCGACCCCAAAGAATAAGCAAAAACAACAAACGGGAAGCCGCAGGAGCTTGCACGCTCCGGCGCGGCTTCCCGCTTTTTTATGCGATGTTCAGCGGCCGGGTGCTCAGCAGCCGATGGCGGCGCACTTCTTGGCCAGCCACTCGCGCTCCTCGTCGTTCAGGCGGGGTGCCAGCTTCTCGAACACCTGACGGTGGTAGTTGTTCAGCCAGTCCAGCTCGTCCTTGGTCAGCACACCGGGCACGATGGGAGAAGTGGCGATGGGCACGAACATGATCGGCTCAAAGCCCAGGAAGGTGCCGTACTGGTTGTCGGCCTTGTGCACGCACACCAGCTCGTTCTCGATGCGGATGCCCACCAGATCGGTCTCGTACACGCCGGGCTCGTCGGTCACGATCATACCCGGGCGCATCAGGGTGGTGTTGCGGCCGTTCAGGGCGTGGGGGCCTTCGTGGACGTTGCCCACGTGGCTGACGCTGTGGCCGGTGCCGCAGCGGTAGTTGATCAGGTGCTGCCACAGCGGTTCACGGGCGATGGTGTCGATCATATGGCAGTCGCAGTAGTCCAGCCAGACCGCCTTGGCGATGTCGATGTGGCACTGCAGGGTCCAGGTGTAGAACTTGCGCTCGTCCTCGGTCAGCTCACCCAGCGGGTAGGTGCGGGTGATGTCGGTGGTGCCGTCCATGTAAGTGGCACCGCTGTCCACCAGCAAAAAGCCCTTGCGCTGGAGCTTTGCGTGGTCCTCCGGGGTGGCGTGGTAGTGCATCATGGCTGCGTTGCCGCCGTAGGCCGCAATGGTGCCAAAGCTTTCCACGATGAACTTATCCGTGGTGCTGCGGTACTTGTGCAGGATCTCGTCCACGGTCAGCTCGGTCAGCTCTTCGCCGGCTTCCAGACGCTTTTCCAGCTCGATCTGGAACCGCACCATGGCCACAGCGTCGCGCAGGTGGGCTTCCTTATCGTGGGTCAGCTCCACTTCGTTCTTCACGCCCTTCATGGGCAGCAGCGGGTCGGCCAGGTCCTTCACGGTGAGGGCGGCGTTGTTCTCCAGCACCTGATACACGGCATAGTTCACGGTGGCGCTCTCTGCCAGCACGGTCTGGGGCTCGGTCTCAGCGGCCATGAAGTCCAGCACACTGTCGTACTCGGCCAGGGTCACACCGTTGGCTTCCAGTTCCGCCTTTGCCTCCGGGGTCACGCGGGCGGTGTGGATGAACAGCACGGCGCGGTCCGGGGTGACATAGCAGTAGGCCATGGCGTAGGGGGTGCACTCGATGTCCATGGCGCGCAGGTTCAGCAGCCAGGCAAGGTTGTCCAGCTTGCCCACCAGCTGGGCGGTGCAGCCCAACTCGGCCAGCTTTGCACGCAGCTGGCCCAGCTTTTCGGCGGGGGAGAAGCCTGCATATTCCTTGGGCAGGATCCAGGCCGGGGTAGCGGGCAGAGCCGGGCGGCCCTCGGTCCACAGCTCATCCTCCAGGAACAGGGTCTTGATGGCGGCGTTCTTGGTTTCCAGCGCCTTCTTCACGCTGTTCACCAGCGCGCAGCTGGCGGTCAGACCGCACAGGCCCAGCTTGCCGCCCTCAGGCACCACCTTGGCGCAGTATTCCTCCACGGTGGGCACGCCCGGCTCACCCATCTTCATCAGCTGGATCTCGGTGCCTGCGATCTCCTTCTCGGCCTGCACAAAGTAACGACCGTCGGCCCAGACAGCACTCTCGGTCATGGTGACCACAAAGTTGGAGTTTTCACCATGGAAGCCGGAGAAGTAGGTCAGGGAAGTATAGTGGTCCGGCAGGTACTCGCTGGAGTGGGGGTCGCCCACCGGGATCAGGTACACGTCTACACCGTTTGCCTGCATGGCGGCACGCAGGGCGGCCAGCCGTTCGGGAACTGTATTCATGCTCATAGAAAAGCCTTCTTTCTCCTATTTGCCGGAAGAACGTCCGGCGGCGGTGGTTTGCTACTGCATATTGTAGCATTCCGGCGCAAAGAATGCAATGCGGGAGTGTCGGCTGTTCCGGACGCAAACACGCAGCGGCCCGCAAAGACCGCTGCGCGTTTTTTCTTCACACGGTTGCCGTGCTGTCAACAGCCGCCGCAGTGTCGCCTGCATCCTGCGGGGGCTGACCGCCTGCCGGTCGTTGACCGTCCGTTGGCGGGGTCTTGCCGTCCGGGGGCATCCGTCCCTCTGCCGGAGCCTGCCCCTTGCCGAATCGCTGCCCGCCGGGGCCGCCGGTTCCCCTTATTTGTCGTCCAAAACGCGAAAACGCAACCAAATTGCAAAAAATGTTACAATTTTTTCTTGAAAAAGGCCGTTTTCCCATTGACAGGCTTGCTATAATAGAGATGTAAGATTTTACGGGCCAGCGCTCTGCGGCTCTGTCTGCTAACAAAGAAAGAGGCATTCAAACTATGACCAAAATTGATATTTTTTCCGGCTTCCTGGGCGCCGGCAAGACCACTCTGATCAAAAAACTCATCAAGGAGGCCTTTGCCGGCCAGCAGGTCGTTCTGATCGAGAACGAG
>UMGW01006528.1_pt1 | contig 11596 bp, 8 predicted proteins | sample 1965371 | NCBI WGS metagenome assembly UMGW01 (sample SAMEA4836082, study PRJEB28245) | human gut metagenome | biome: gut microbiome; material: fecal sample | place: Denmark | collected 2008
TGTGCAAGGAGTGCTGCGAGGGCAACTCCGACTGCTCCGAGGGAATGTGCGCAATGGACACTGACTATGCGGATCACTTCTGCGAGGACTGCGGCCTGTGCTTCCACGACAGCGATCCCTGCGAGGACGGCTGCGATCAGCGCTGCAAGGACTGCTGCCGAGATGCCGTAAGCGCTATGGGCTGCGATCATGACGACTGGTGCTTCAGCGACTCTGATTTTGAGGATCATTTGAAGACGGAGCATTCCGGCGCCGGACATACCCACATAGCCTCCGCCAGCTGGGCGGCTGACGGAACGCAGCACTGGCACCCCTGCCGCTATTGTGACGATAAAAAGCTGAATGCCGCCAACCATGAATTTGACGCCAAGGGCGTGTGCAAGGTCTGCGACTACATCAGCGGCAGTTCCATCGTCATCAACCGCCAGCCGAGGGGCGTCAAGTGTAAGACCTCTATCTACAGCAGCGGCGATTATGACGAAGAGCCGGAAAACGACCTGTTGTACAGCGAACATAACTGGGTCACCTTCTCTGTCTCGGCAAAGAGCCTGAAAGGCGACGAGCTGACCTATCAGTGGTATCAGAAGAATAATGCGAATCCCACGGCGGCGCCCTACAAGCTGCCGGAGAAAGATTACTATGTGGACGTGAACACCCCAACGCTGAGGCTGTCGGTTTCCGCCGAGGCCTGCATGGATGACTACTCCTACTACTGCGTCATCGGCAGAAAGGGCGACCCTTCGGACACCATGAAAACGGCGGAGGCAAAGCTGACTGCCACCCATGCCTACAGCCATAAGCAGGCGGGTGTGCGTGTGCCCACGGAAGACAGCGAGAAAACGCCGGAATACAAGGTCACTTGGGTCGATAAGCATGGGAATACCCATAACGGTGTCGTGGGCGGCGACCCGAAATGCGACGGCCACAAGCTCCCGTGCCTGTTCGAAGCAGGCGAATACGAAGCGCATTATATGACTACCGGCTCCAAGGAGCGCATCTTCCCGCATACCTTTGTGCTTGACAGAAGCTATGACGCGGTAGGCGGCGGCAGAGTCGATGTGCTCAGATGTTCCGTCTGCGACTATATCGTTCCTGTGAAGAGCCATGTCCATGATTACGGCTGGAACTGGGACTGCACCGGCTTCGGCAGTATCTATGAGTATACCTTCAACATCGGCGGCTCGACCAAGACGGTGGAGGAGCTCATCATCGAATCCGACTATGCCCACCCCGAAAAGTGCAAGGTTCCCGGCTGCGAGGAGTTCATCATGGTTCCCCATAGCTGGGGCCGCTGGAATGTGGTCAAAGCCCCCGATACCGAGGGCGATAAAGGCGGCATGGAAGCTGAATGCAGCGTCTGCGAATACAAAGAGACGGAAGGAATTGACGGCGATTGGACAAAGGACACCGCCCTTGTGACGGTGAAAAATGGCCGGGCAACCCGTATGATCGTCAAGCCAGGCGACAAGATCAGGCTTTATCCCGAGGAGAGAACCGGTCAGAAAGCCATCGGCTGGAAGGTGGAGTATCGCCGCGAATACAATGAGTATGACATCATACCTGTTACTAGAAATTGGAATACCAATGAGGCGAAGTCCCAGTTCAAACTGGTGACCAACGGCTCCGCCCTTGAGTGGGGCTGCACGATCCCAGAGTTCAGCGCCATGGGTGCCCCCGGCGGCGGCAGTTTCTTCTTTGAGCCTGTCTATGCAGGCTGTGACCACAGCGGCGGCACCACGGTGCTCAATGCGAAGGAGCAGATCTGCGACCGTAAGGGCTACACCGGCGACACCGCCTGCGCAGACTGCGGCCATGTCATCAGTGCCGGTTCGGATATCTACCCACCTGCAAACGCCGGTCATACCGGTCCACTGCAGCCGCTGTACTACTACGGCACGGCCAACTCGGCAACCACAGACGCGAGCCATGGTGGAAAACGCTATAACGCCAAATCGGGCGACTGTCGGCACCGCGCCTATGAGGGCGACTACCGCTGCACGGCTTGCGGCGGCACCGTAAAGGGCGAGACCGGCGACTTCAGGCATAGCGGTCCCCTTGAACTGCGGGATGTAAGAACGGCGACCTGTACAGAGAGGGGCTATTCCGGCAGCCAGTACTGCTCAGCGTGCGACAGGATCGCGAAGAAGGGCGTCTCAACCCCGTCCCTCCACGAAATTGCCGATAACTACAAGCTGATCAATGAGGTTAAGCCAGGATGCACCACCTCAGGCTATAGCGGTGACCAGCAGTGCACAGCCGGCTGCGGACAGATTATCCGCTACGGTCATGTCGTTAATAAGCTCAGCCACGACTGGGACGGCGGCAAACCTGCAAAACAGGGCAAGAGCGAAGGAATTCTCTACACCTGCCAGCGTGCCGACTGCGGCGAGACAAGGTTCGTCAGAAGCTCCGACGCGACCGAGTTCACGGTCACGGTCATCAAGGGCACGGCCTCCGTTGCCGCAGGGACACTCATCACGGACAAGATCGCGCAGAACACCGTTGTGACCGTTACGGCGGACGCACCGGAGACCGGCAAGGTCTTTGACAAGTGGGTCGTGCTGGAGGGCAATGTCACCCTGACAGACGCCACCAAGGCAACCACCACCTTCACCATGCCCGGTAATGCTGTGAAGATTGAGGCCACCTATAAGGATGTGCCTCCAAGCCATACCCACAGCTACGGCACCGAGTGGAAGTATGACGACACCGATCACTGGAATGAGTGCGAGTGTGGCGATAAGGCTAATATTGCGGCTCACAATGCCAGCGAATGGATCGTTGACACGGCAGCTACCGAAACCGCCGACGGCACTAAGCATAAGGAATGCACCGTCTGCAAGAAGGTTCTTGAAACCGCACCGATCCCCGCAACAGGCAGCAATCATACCCACAGCTACGGTACAGAGTGGAAGTATGACGGCACCAACCACTGGCATGAGTGCGAGTGCGGCGACAAGGCCGACACGGCAGCACACAGCTTCCAGTGGATGATCGACAAGGCCGCTACCAAGGAGGCCACCGGCATCAAGCACGAGGAATGCACCGTTTGCGGCGCCAAGCGCAGCGAGAATACGGTCATCGACAAGCTTCCCGACGGCGGCAACACAAGCAATACAGGCAGCAGTGGTAATAACACCAATAAGCCAGGAAATGACGACTCCACCAAGTGTCCTCAGACCGGTGACAGCAGCAACCACATCGGTTGGCTGGCTGCTCTGTGCGGCGTTCTGACTCTGCTGGGCGTAAGCGGCAAAAAGAGAAAGGAATCCAAGGTTAAATAAGCCGACGCTTCCGAAATCAAAATAGCCTAAACACAATAGGCGGTGACGGATCATTCCGCCACCGCCTATTTTCCTGAAAGCGAGCTTGCCAGCAAGTCCCTTTCCGAAAGGCGGCAAGCGACACCCACATTCTGACCGTGTATCCCCAGCCGAATGGGGACGGCAATCTCCGGCGCTTTTTCTTTATGCCTTAGGCAAAAATCTTTTAGAAAATTAAAAAAACTTGGTTGTAGCCCCCTCAACTTTTCAACATGGAAAGTGAGGGGGCTTTCTCTATAGCCTCCGCCCGTTCTTTGAAAACCGAATAGTACAGCGCATCCTTTTGTAGGGCGTAATTTTTTTGTGTCTAAAAGCAAATCTACTCACTGTCAAAAGCTTGAACTCACTACAAATAAAAAAACGGTAACACCAGCAGGAAGTTATTTTCCTGCCAATGTTACCTCATTTACAAGTATCACAAGATTTAAAGGGGAAATGATAAAGACTTTGTAATGCTTATCGTAATTCTTGTAGCTTTACGCTTAATTCTTGTAAATGTTTTTTGGCTCTTTAGTTTGATAGCCACCATACATTGATGCACATCCGCAGGCAGCTATACCCATTCTCTTAGTTGCTCTGGCAATAAGGCTGGCAAGCAATTTCTTAAATGATCTCATTCTTATCACACCTCTTTTCTTTGATCTTCGCTGATATTATTAAAACTGCAATTAATAGATTTGTTAACAGGATCATAGATCCAACCATCTGATATCTATTGATAATCGCCCCGCCAAACAGATCAAGCAACAGAAAAACTATCATTCCCATCGCTTTGAACTTTGGCTTTTTATCTTTTTCTATAGGCTTATTTTTGTTCTCCACAGGGCAGAATACAAAAGCTATTATCTCTTCAAACACCACAAAGGCAGCTATTACCCATATATTTATATATCCGCATACCTTGTCATTAAGAAAAGCTGTAGCAATAAATGTTGAACACATCAGCAGATTGCATCTGAAATATGTATCTGCATGATACCCTCCGGTAATAACCCTGACAGCAATAAACACTGCCAAATATATTACGCTTTCCAGCAAATGCCCTGTCAATGCTCCCATAAGCAACACAAGCACAATGTTTAACATTGATGAGATAGTTATTTCTATGCCATACCGATAAAAATCCTGTACCTCATCTGCTTTTCCGATAGCTTCCTGCTCGGTCAAAAAATTAAGTATACCCGATACAACAAGATCCATAAACTACCGCCTCGCTTTTGTCTTACCCTAATTTGAATTTTACTAGAATAACAGCAATATGTCAAGCTTTTTGGAATGAGTTGCAGGTTTTTGTCACGAAATGCAGCAACGGTCCAGAACAATTAGTTCAGGACCGTTGTATCTGCCATCAATGTTACCTGACAGCAAAACATTCCCTCCGACTCATAGAAATCGCATCTGCCATTATATTTTCTTGCTATCTCTCTGATTATTGAGGTCCCCAGACCATGCTGTTTTTTATCAGCCTTTGTGGTCGTAAGCCTTGGATTACTATCCATAACAGAATGATCTATTGAATTTTTTATCAAAAACGTATATGTATCCGTTTCTCGGTCGATCTTCAGATACAGAAATTTATTTGCGTCGTCGGCTATTTCCTTGCATGCCGTTATAGCATTCTCCAACGTGTTGCTCAACAGATCGCAAAGGTCAGTTCCCTTTATTCCCTCAAAATCTGAAACTGTTATACATGATATTTTTATCCCCAAGGAAGAAGCCATCGTAAGCTTTGCGTTAACGATAGCATTTACAATATTATTTTTCGTTTTAACATAGGACTCCGACTTCTCGATAAGGTCAAAGCTTTCTGAGATAAATTTTCTCGTTTCATCTATTTTTTGGACTTTCAACAGTTCATTGACCGTTTCATATTTGTCTTTTATATCATGCCTTAGTTTTCTCATGGCGTCATATTGCGACTCGGCGTTTCCGATAAACTGCTCAAGATACTGCTCTCTTAGTTTGACTATCTCCATTTCCTTGAGCTTCCGATTCTTTTTTATCAAAGAATTTATTATCCAGAATATAAGTATATTAAGAACAAAGACAAGCATATATGACAGATTTATATACAGCCTATGGCCATCGTCTGCCGAAAGTGACAGTTCATGTATTACCATAACGAGAGAAAACGAAATAATAAGCACTGCAATTATCGTCACCCAATCTGAAGCCGTATAATCATCTGTATGTTTAAAGGCCATCAGTATTAATCTAAATACAATGAATATAGATATCTGGATCATTATAAGCGTTACAAATCTAAGCAAGCTTTGTTCGACCACAAGCTCCCTGAGGGATATTTTAAAAAATGACGATACAGCATTTAGTTCCAATGACGTTATCAACAAGATCGCAACCTGCGAGAGGGATATGGAAAGAAATTTCTTTACAGCATTGTCACTAAAAAAGCAAAACACAAAGACAAGCAGACTTGCCCAGTACAAAGCACTTCCAAAGCCCTCAAATACAGTGAAATAATTAAAAGCAGTGACCAGACAGCCTTCACAAACGGCAAATATAACAGCCCATATCTTAGCCCTTTCATGAGATCTTGGCGTAAGAAATTTATATATAAACCATGTTTCCAGACCGCCCTGATAAAAGTTTATCAAGATCTCAAATATCGTCCACAATGTAATAGTCATCACTTTCTCCTCAGATATTCAGTCAAAGCGTCGTCAACTTCATTCTTATATCCCCGACTCATGGGCAGTACTGAACCGCTTTTGAAGATCACTGTTTCATTTGAACGGCTTATGTTAAAAACATATTTCAGATTGACGATATATTTTTTATGTACCCGTATAAAATCAAATTTACGATAAGCTTCTTCTATCTCGCCAATGCTATCTCTGACTGCAATGGTATCCTTATTATTTGCAAAATGATATATGATGCTGTGGCTATTGCTCTCTATATAAGTTACATCCCGAAGCTTTACAGAGATCCTTCCCTGCTCCCTATTCTCCAAAACCACTGTCTTTTCCTGCTTCAGTGCGTCCGTCAACTGTCCTGCTACCATATGGAGCCTATCCTTCATAACATCAGCGTCAGGATCTTTGCAGATAAAATTCAGCGGTCTGAAATTAAAGCTGTCATAAACCAGCTCCTGATGACTTGTCACAAAGATCACGAAGCAATTACCATTCTGACCCAGCTGCCGCGCGACTTCAAAACCGGTCATTTCAGGCATATCAAGGTCAAGAAATATAGCCGAAAAAGGCTTTTTACCATGGCAGTAAAAAAAGCTCTCAGCTTTGGTAAACGTTTCTATTTCAGCCTTGACCGACCTTGATTCAAGTTCATTTGCCAGCATAGATTTAAAAAACTGAAGAAAAACAGCATTATCATCACAAACTGCGATCCGCATTTTTTCACGTCCTTTTATAACATAGTCTATGTACGATTTTATATTACCATAATTATACCATAAGGTCAAGCCATAAGGCGTTTCACAGCTTCCTGCGTCAAGACCACACCTGGCGGCAAACAAAAAAGGGCTGTTCTAACAGCCCTTCAATCTGCCACAAAAGTGTAAGACCAACGTCCCACTTATTTAGGACTTTTCCAACTTATTTCGTTTTGGATCCCTACACCTTAGGCTTTTTCATAGTAAGCGAAATACGCTTTTTCTTCAGATCAACGTTAAGTACCCAAACCTTAACTACCTCCCCGACCTTTACGACCTCAAGAGGGTGCTTTATATATCTGTCGCACATCTGAGAAATATGTACAAGACCATCCTCGTGAACACCGATATCAACGAACGCTCCGAAGTCTATAACGTTTCTCACTGTGCCCATAAGCTCCATGCCCGGCTTTAGGTCTTTAAGCTCCATGATGTCGCCACTTCTCATAAGCGGTGGCGGAAGCTCGTCACGAGGGTCACGACCAGGCTTTTCAAGCTCCCCTACTATGTCCTTTAACGTCGGAGCACCAATGCCGATATCTGTGGCAAGCTTCTTCATGCCCATTGCATTGACTTTCTCAGCTATCTGCTTTACGTCACCCATGTCCGCAAGGCTCAGCCCGCACCTGTCAATAAGCGCCTGCGCGGCCTTGTATGACTCAGGGTGAACAGCCGTGTTATCCAGCGGATTTTTTCCGCCACGCACTCTCAAAAAGCCTGCGCACTGCTCAAAAGCCTTTGCGCCAAGCTTCGGAACTTTCATAAGCTGCTTTCTTTCGGTGAAAGCACCGTTTTCCTCACGGTAGGAAACAATATTCTTTGCAACTGTCATATTTATGCCTGATATGTATGACAACAATGAGTATGAAGCCGTATTAAGGTCAACGCCTACTGAGTTTACGCAGTCCTCAACAACGCCCTTTAAAGCCTCGTCCATTCTCGCCTTTGGCATATCATGCTGATACTGTCCAACACCTATTGCCTTTGGGTCTATCTTTACAAGCTCTGCAAGAGGGTCCTGCAAACGGCGTGCTATTGATACTGCTGAACGCAGTGAAACATCATACTCAGGAAACTCCTCAGCCGCAAGCTTGGAAGCGGAGTAAACGGAAGCGCCAGCCTCAGACACCACCATGTAAGAAACTTTCTGCGGAATTTCTTTGATAAGCTCCGCTGTGAACTGCTCCGTTTCTCTTGAAGCAGTGCCATTGCCTATGGAGATAGTCGTAACACCATATTTCTTTATAAAGCCCGTCAGAATACGCTTAGCACGCTCTGTATCCTTCTTTGGCGGAGTAATGTAGATTATTGCAGTGTCAAGCACCTTGCCCGTAGCGTCCACTACAGCGGTCTTACAACCGTGAGCATATCCTGGGTCAAGACCAAGGGTAACAGTGTCTTTAACAGGCGGCTGCATAAGAAGCTGTCTGAGATTTGAGGAGAACACCTTTATTGCCCCCTCCTGAGCGTTTGCCGAAAGCTCCGCCCTTATCTCACGCTCTATGGACGGATAAATAAGTCTTTTATAGCCGTCCTCACAAGCAGCCGTAACAAGCTGTCCGCACTCTGACTTGTTTTTCACATATCTTGACACGCAGGCTCTCTCCCCTGCGCCCTCGGGGACATTCACTGATACTTTCAGAACGCCCTCTTTTTCGCCTCTATCCAAAGCCAAAACTCTGTGACCTGCTATCTTTCCCACAGCCTCAGCGTAGTCATAATAGTTCTCATACACTGACTCGGCATTCTCATCAGACGCTTTTGAGCTTATCACGCCTATCTGCGAAAACAGCGTTCTTATGTATTTTCTCAGGTCAGCGTCGTCAGAGATATCCTCTGCGATTATGTCCATTGCACCCTGCAACGCCTCATCAGCCGACTTCACGCCCTTGTCCTCGTTGATAAATTTTGACCCCTCGACCTGCGGGTCGCATTTCTTATCCTGGGTCAAGATAAGTTCAGCCAGTGGTTCAAGCCCCTTTTCTCTTGCCACCGAAGCCCTTGTTTTACGCTTCGGCTTAAAAGGTCTGTAGATATCCTCCACCTCCACAAGGGTCTTTGCATTTTCGATAGCAGACATTATCTCGTCTGTCATTTTCTCCTGCTCAGTGATAGAAGAGATTATCTCGCTTTTACGTTTTTCGAGATTTCTAAGATATGTGAGCCTGTCAGCGATCTCTCTAAGCACCTGATCGTCCAACGAGCCTGTAAGCTCTTTTCTGTATCGTGCAATAAACGGTATAGTTTTATCGTCATCAAGGAGTGCAACAGTGTTGTCTATCTGCTCCTGTCTGAGCTTAAATTCTTCCGCAAGGGTCTTGTTAATGTCCATGTTTTTACCAATCCTTTTTATTACTTTTTGCGTATTATCACATATAATATTATAGCACATTTTCGATAAAAACGCAACGAAAATGCGGTCGAAAACTGTAACAAAGATATTATATAATACATATAGGATCAATCAGAAAATTAATAAAAGCAGACAAAAATGCACTTGAAAAAAGGGCATAGATATGATATTATAGAAGAATAAAACAGTATTCAGGAGTGTTTATATGCTAAATCAGTTTTCAAGAACCGAGCTTTTATTCGGCAAAGAAGCAATGGAAAAGCTCAGAAACAGCAGGGTTGCGATTTTCGGCATAGGCGGTGTAGGCGGATATGCAGTTGAAGCCCTTGCACGAAGCGGTGTAGGCGAGCTTGACCTTATAGATGATGACAAAGTGTGTCTGACCAACATCAATCGTCAGATAATTGCCACAAGAAAAACAGTAGGAAAATACAAGGTAGACGTGGCGGAGGAGCGTGTTCACGACATCTGCCCTGACATAAAGGTAAACACATACAAGTGTTTTTATATGCCTGACACAGCGGATCAGTTTGATTTTACTCAGTATGATTACATTATCGACGCCATTGACACTGTTACAGGCAAGCTGGAGATAATAAAGCGAGCAAACGTCGCAGGAGTACCTGTTATATCCTCAATGGGTGCAGGCAACAAGCTTGACCCTACAGCATTCCGTGTGGCGGACATTTATCAGACAAAGGTCTGCCCTCTTGCGAAAGTCATGCGACGAGAGCTTAAAAAGGCAGGCATAAAGTCGCTTAAAGTTGTTTACTCAGAGGAACAGCCTATCAGACCGATAGAAGATATGGCTATTTCATGCCGTCAGGACTGCATTTGTCCTCCTGGTACGGCAAGAAAATGCACAGTGCGCCGTGATATTCCAGGCTCAACGGCATTTGTTCCGTCAGTGGCGGGACTTATCGTGGCAGGAGAAGTTATAAAAGATCTTGCAAAGAAATAATACAAACAAAGGACTAACCGCTGATTAGATGTAGTATAATGGTTTTGTAAATCAATCGGGTATACAGCTCGACAAATCGTTATTTAGTGGAGGAGTACAAAAAAATGGATAAAAGTGAAATTATTAAAAAGGTTGCGCCATGTTCTTTAATGTGCCACACTTGTTCGGCATATAATGATGGGATAATTTGTGCGTCGGCTAAAACATTATTAAAATATTTAGAGGGCATAAAAGAATTTTATGAGGTACATATGCCTGATGCCGTAGAAAGCTATAACAACTTTGAGGGAGTACTTAGCATATATGCGGGTGCTTCTTGTTCAGGTTGCCGCAGCACAGAACATAATGGATGCAGCATCGAAGGGTGTTTTTTGCTTGAGTGCACAAAGAACCATGGCGTTGATTTTTGTGGAGAGTGCAATGAGTTTCCGTGCAAAAAAACGCAGGGAATTTTTGAAGAAATAGTATACAGGCAGTGGCTGGAGGGTAATCAACAAATTAGAGAATATGGTATAGAGGCATTTTGGAAAAATAATTCCGAAAATCCGCATTATAGACCATATAAAAAATGATTTAAATTCCAATTTGTCGAGCAGATCACTTATCGCAGCACTATTATTTGAATTTTTCAGAAAGGAAAAACTGTTATGCAAGAATGGCTCATGACTATAACGCTTGGAATAATCGGAGTATTTTTGATAGCTGTTACATATACCGCATTATATCAAAGCCAAAAAAGCAAAAAACACATATCTGGATTTCCATTTTTCGGTGGGTTTATTCTCGCTGTTGCATTTCTCTTCTCTCCTATTAAATGGTTAGCTTTTCTGGGCTTCATTGATTATGGTTTGTGGCTCCTGCCATATGTATTGATTATGGATTATTATAACAACAAAAAATTCAAAAAGATATATGTGCAGCAGAATTTTGAACAACGCATCAGTGATGAATCAAAAGAATTACGTATCAGAATTTCTGAAAGAAAAGAAGAATGGGTACAGCCGTATATTACGAATTTAGTTTATGAACTCAAAGTGCCTAAGCTATTATATGCTGTTTGTACAGACCAAAATGGAAAGAAATTTTTACTTATTGATAAATGCAAAAGAAAAGGCAACATTGAAATAGTTCCTTTTGATAATAATACTATTCTGCTTACAGACCTCAACTCAAAAAATGTTGATTATTCAGTAGAAATTAAAATCAAAGACAATAGAAATTGAAGCCAAAGACAATCCATAAATAGTTTCCCATTTATCGAACAGCTCCCTCATCGCAGCACTCATAACGGGTGCTGTGTTTTTTTAGACAAACAGTGCTTCCGCACACTTACATTAACGTAAGCATACGAAAGCACTACTTCCATACATATATAAACTACTCTTGTAGTTAAGCCGAGAAAGGGCATAAATAAACGATTAAAGGCAAACATTACACTCTAACCGCTTTCGTTGACACAAAAGCATATATACAAAAAAGAGCCATAGCAAAAGCTACAGCTCTCTGGCTCCCCCTGTTGGACTCGAACCAACGACCCTTCGGTTAAC
>UMGW01066943.1_pt1 | contig 11584 bp, 10 predicted proteins | sample 1965371 | NCBI WGS metagenome assembly UMGW01 (sample SAMEA4836082, study PRJEB28245) | human gut metagenome | biome: gut microbiome; material: fecal sample | place: Denmark | collected 2008
TGGTGACATCGTTATGGACGAGGAGAACAAGAAGTTCGAACTCGCAGGTAAGACTTACACAGAGGGATCTGAGATCTCTATCGATGGTACAACAGGTAACATCTACGATGGTCTTATCCCAACTGTTGATGCTACAATCGCCGGTGAGTTCGGCCGTGTAATGGCTTGGGCTGACAAGTATAGAAAGCTTAAAGTTCGTACAAACGCTGATACTCCTGCAGACGCTAAGAAAGCTCGTGAGCTTGGTGCTGAGGGTATTGGTCTCTGCCGTACAGAGCATATGTTCTTCGAGGAAGACAGAATCGCTGCTTTCCGTGAGATGATCTGTTCTGATACAGTAGAAGAGAGAGAGGAAGCACTCGCTAAGATCCTTCCTTATCAGCAGGGAGATTTCGAGGCTCTTTATGAGGCACTCGAGGGTAACCCAGTTACCATCCGTTTCCTGGATCCTCCACTTCATGAGTTCGTTCCTACTGAGGAAGCTGATATCAAGAAGCTTGCAGAAGCTAAGGGCAAGAGCGTAGACGAGATCAAGGCAATCATCAACTCACTTCACGAGTTCAACCCAATGATGGGTCATCGTGGATGTCGTCTTGCTGTAACATATCCTGAGATTGCTAAGATGCAGACAAGTGCTGTTATCCGTGCAGCAATCAACGTAAAGAAGAAACATCCTGATTGGACAGTTGAGCCAGAGATCATGATCCCACTCGTTGGTGAGGTTAAAGAGCTTAAGTATGTTAAGGATGTCGTTGTTGCAACAGCTGACGCTGAGATTGCAGCAGCAGGTATTGAGATGAAGTACGAAGTTGGTACTATGATCGAGATTCCTCGTGCAGCACTGACCGCTGATCAGATTGCAACAGAGGCTGAGTTCTTCTGCTTCGGTACAAACGACCTGACTCAGATGACATTCGGTTTCTCCCGTGATGATGCCGGTAAGTTCCTGGATGCTTACTATGATGCTAAGATCTACGAGAGCGATCCATTTGCTAAGCTTGACCAGACAGGTGTTGGCCAGCTGATGGAGATGGCTGTAGAGAAAGGTAAGAAGGTTCGTCCTTCCCTTCACTGTGGTATCTGTGGTGAGCACGGTGGAGATCCTTCATCTGTTGAGTTCTGCCACAAGATCGGTCTGGACTATGTGTCATGTTCTCCATTCCGTGTGCCAATCGCACGTCTGGCAGCAGCACAGGCAGCAATTGCCGACAAATAAGAAATTTGAAAAAATAAAAATGTTATAAGAGACATTTTAATTTATGAGTGCCTCTGCTATTACTTTAGGTAGTGGCAGAGGCACTTTGTTTTACTATATACGAGGAGAACGTAATTGAAGGAACATCCACATTCAATTGTCTTAATAAAAGATACATTCCATTCAAATGATAATAGGTTTCTGCTTTACTATGATGCAAGATGGAATTGCAGATTGTTTTTGAATTATGCGACAATTACTTCAGACTACGAGTTGGATATGGAAAATATAGTCAGACATCTGCAAATGGAATTAAAGGTTTCAAAGAACAATTTAGACGGAGCTTTTGCCTTTGAAAAGGTGCATGAAAAATATTCTGTCAGTGCAAAAGAAAACAGATGTTATCGCCATAGGTTTTATCAGTTTTTGATCAAGCAGTTTGACGAGAAAATTGAACAGGATTCGTTTGAAATTGATGGGAAGAAATTTTATTGGATGTCTATCGCAGAGATGGAGCAGGACAAGCGAATAATGGAAGTGAATAGTGATATTGTTAGTATGAGGGTGCGGACATTTTCTTGGACAGGCTAAACAGCCAATCCAAGTCTACGTCTGTACTCCATAGGACTCATGTATCCTAATGTTTTTTTAATTCTTTTTTCATTATACCAATCTATATAATTATTTAAAGTATTTATAAATTCTGGGATGCTTACTCCATTCCAATCAGTGTTATAAAACATTTCGTTTTTTAATCGTCCAAAGAATCCTTCACAGGCAGAATTATCAGGAGAGCATCCTTTCATTGACATTGATCTTATTAGTCCATTACATTCCATTAAATTAATCCAACCAGGCCAGCGATAGTGTACACCCCTGTCTGAATGAACGATTGGTTTTTCGCCAAATTTTAATGTATGAATTGCGTTATCAAGCATTGTATTAACTAAGGCTGCATCAGGAGATGTCCCGATATTCCATGTAACAATAAGTCCATCAAAACAATCAACAATAGGAGATAAATATATCTTCCCTGCCGGAATGGCAAACTCCGTTATATCTGTTAGCCATTTCTCATTTGGTTTCATTGCAGAAAAGTCTCTATTTACGATGTTATCCACAGCTGGAGATATTTCGCCTTGATAGGAATTATATTTTCGTGTCTTCTTTATTTTTACAAGAAGTTGCTCCTCTTTCATGATTCTTCGTACTATTTTTTCTGAAATAATTACGTTTTCTCGTTTAAGCAATGCATGTATTCGTCTGTATCCATATCTTTCTTTATTTTCTTTAAATAGTGCTATTATTCTGCATCTTATAAGTTCGTATTTATTTTTCTTCTTTAACGAATTCTCCTGATAATAATAGCTACTCTTTGATAATTGCATTTTTTCTAATAATAATGGCAGTGAATATCTAGCCTTTAAGACATCGATTATCACTGCCTTCTCTCTGTTGCTGAGAGCACTCTGATCGATGTCTGGGTCTTTTTTTAATACATTAATAGTTTCTTTAAGAATATCTATTTCTAATTGCATATCCTGCATCTTGGATTTGAGCTGTTCTATCTCATTTGGTGAACTGTCCGTACCTATGACTGTTTCTTCTTCAAGTTTTCCAGGTGTAACATTTTTGTTATTCATAAGACCTAAAGTTCCTTCTTTCAAGTAGCGTTTCCGCCATTGATAAATACTAGTTCTGCTATAACCGATATCTTCTGATACATATTTTATATTTTCACCCAGTTGAAAGCAACGATGAATTGCATCAAGTTTCACATCTAATGACGGATTTCTCGGATGTTCGGGTGGATTATCAATTATTGGATAATCTTTTCTGACTTTAGGCGGACTATTTTTCTCAGAAATCCACGTATAAAGATTTCTTCTAGTTGGATAGCCTAGAATTCTAATTGTTTCAGTTACAGACTTTGTTTGATCATACAACTGTATAGCTTTTTCTTTTTGCTCTTGTGAATACATAAAAGGCTCCTTTCAGAGCCCTATGATAGTCCAGCTTTTTGTCCGCACCCTCTATGGTGAAAAAAGCGGTGTAAAATAGAAATGATGGTGAAATCTTGCAAGAACTGATCAAAAATTTAAAAATGGTTGATTCGCTCCCCGATTCTGTGGTACATTTCCGTATTCCATTGCGTTGAGAACCTTTGTTTTTATATGATATCCCAGATATTCTAATTGTTCTTGAATGACTTGAAACGTATTGCCGTGATCGTGTCCAACCAGATTCTTGACATTTTCAAAGAATACAACTTTGGGTTGGTGTCCGGCTGCTTTCTTTTCCCTAATAATACGCATCATTTCAAAGAATAGCGTTCCTCGTCCTTTTTCATCATCGAATCCCTGTCTATATCCGGCAAGCGAAAAGGCTTGACAAGGAAATCCACCAACCATTACAGCAAATTCTGGCATTTCACTCGCATTTATTGTGTTAATATCACGGCAGTCTACCCTGATATTAAAGTTGTTTTCGTAGGTGACAATAGGGTATTTGTCAATCTCATTTGCGTATACGACTTCAAATGCTCCGGTCTGTTCAAAGCCTAAATCAATTCCACCTGCTCCGGCAAAAAAACTTGCTACTTTTCGATTATTCATTGATCTGTCTGCTGTGGACGTTTCTCTCGTTCACGTTTTAAGCAGGGAGTTTATCATGAAAACTTATGTGGATAGTATGAAAGATAATATTCTTTTTTTATCATATGGATGGGTGTATAATGAGAGAAAATATCGTTGAGAGAGGAGAATGATATGAGCCATACAGAAAATATAACCAAATTGGAACAGTTTATTAAAATGATGACAGGTCACTTTGATAATCAGGAACAGTTTCAAAAAATGAAGGAAGCAGGAGAGATATATCCATATGCGGAGCATGTTAATACACCGTGTAACAATAAAATACAAGATCTTCCGGCAGATTTTTCCGGCATATTCATTGTGGAAGAAAGTTATTATCAAAGCCAAGGAAAACGTCATTCTTCGCCACATTTGTTTTTGTTGACAGAGCAGGATGATGGGATTATGCTTTCTTCCTATGAAATTCCGGAGGGAGAGGATAAAAAGACATTTTCCTACGAAACAATGAAAAATGTAAAATACAGTGCATTGAAAAAGTCAGAAAAATTTACTCCGGCTTTGTATCACGAAAAGGATGGTACATGGGAAGGAGGCAGTGTAAGCCAGTTTTCGCCGGTAATGATATTTCGGTTATGGGAGAAATTTTCTGATACATGTCTGGAAGTATCGGAGAGTATGGAAGTGAATGGAAAACGTACATTTGGATATGATGCTCCTATTATTTATAAAAGGGTATAAAATCTAAACAGCAGAGTCTGCAATATCGTGAATGCACCGATCATAATCTGATTTATAGCAGAAGTGTATAAATCGGCAGTATTTTCCGGAATGTAACCTTGAATTGCGGATTTGCAAGGTTCAGATGGTAGATGGATCGAGAGATAAAGATATACTGTAATTACACTGAAAAACAGAAAGGGGATGCATGCTATGACATTTGCTGAAAAATTACAGAGATTAAGAAAACAGAACGGATTATCACAGGAGCAGCTGGCAGAAAAACTGAATGTTTCCAGACAGGCTGTTTCCAAGTGGAAAATGGGGACGATTCCTGATATGGAAAATATGGTCAAATTAGGAAGATATTTTGACTGCTCGTTGGATTATCTTATGAAGGACGAGGTAGATGACGATAATGATCAGGACACAAATAATCACAATACGGATAAGAAAAATAGTAATGGCAGTATTATTGAAAGGTGTATCTCAATAACATGTATCCTGATAGGCGGGATATTTGTTTTATTGATGCCGTTATTTGCAAAATGGTATCAAGCATTTGAGTTTAGAAATTATCATGAGTGTTTTACAAATTCGGCAGATTATATTTTGCGGTTCCCGTTGGCTTGTATTTTAATAATAGCTGTTTTATTATTGGGTGCCGGAACGGTGTTTCTCTATCATTCTATTCGGAAACATTGAAATATAGCTATTGGACAAATATTCAAAGTTATGGAGAATCGGTGTTTAATAAATATTATGCACAATGCAAACAAAACAAAGACAATAGAGGTATAGTTGATATACCGTTTTATATTCTAATGCTTTAAAGCATCGTGAGCGTTACTCTACACTGTTAAATCCGAACATCAATTTACGCAGCTGGACAAAAATAGATGGATGTAAATATCTCTATTGTGTTATAAAACGAAAAATAGGGAGGATATAACACATGACATTTGAGTGGGATGATGAAAAAATAAAATAAACCTTGAAAAACATGGAATTGATTTTGAAACAACTATGCTTGTATTCAACGATCTTCAAAGAATCGAAATTTACAATATGGAGCATAGTACAGAGGAAGATAGATATAATACGATTGGAATGGTTAATGATGTGATTTTTGTTGTATATACAGAACGGAAAGAGAATATTTGTCTGATATCAGCAAGAATAGCAACAAAAACGGAAAGGAGTATTTACTATGATCAAGACAGCTGCTTTAACTAGAGATCAGAAATCGACTGCTGAACAGATTAAGCAGATACAGGCTGCAGCACAAAGAGAAATTGTTTATGATGATTCACCGGAGCTTACTCCTGCAATGGAAAAGGCATTTCGATTAGCTGCAAAGAATAGAAATACACATATAAATACAGCAATTTCTTGAGAGACAAGTGTGTTTAATGCGAGTTTTTGAAAAGCTCGCATTTTTTGTTTTAAAAAATATAAAAGAAATGTCGAAATATGTCGAATGAAGTAGTTCAAAAATTCGATAAATGATGTATAATAGTATTGTAAGAGCTTTGTTGAAATGGAAGGGGTGATAGAATGAATCAGTTTAAGTTGACTTTTCAGTTGGAAAAGCCATTTTTGTCGAAGGATTTTGAGGTTGTTATAATCAGTTTTCTGAAGGCGGCAACTTTAAATTATGCCAAGGACTTTCATGAGAAACTGTATGATAAAAGTCAGTCTGTTGTGAAGAGCTATACATTTTCGTGTTATCTTCCGAATGCCAGATTTCAGAAGGAACAAATTTCATTAAGACAACCTTGTTTTGAGCTGTATTTTAGTGATGCGGATATCGTAGAAAGTATACAATTTTTAAATTCTTTCAAAACAATGTATAAGAAAAAATATCCTATGAACTGCAATTCGATGCAGCTCGTGTCGATCGCGGCACAAAAGCGCAGTGAAATAAAGGATTCCGAAGTGATCATAAAAATGTCAAGTTCGCTTGTTGTCCGCAGTCATGATGCGAGCAATAACACGGATAAATATTACATATATCAGGATACAGAATTTGAAAAGACATTAAAAGAAAATATAGAATTCATGTTGAAAAAGCTCAATGTGCCAATTTCAACGGATGGTTTTTCAATTGTTCCGGTTAAAGGCAAAAAGGTTGTTCAGAACGTGTTTGGTCATATGATAGATGCTAATATTGGTATTTATAAATTAAAAGGAACTCCGGAACTTCTGAATTATTTATATCAGGCAGGAATGGGAAGTCGGAGATCGGAAGGCCATGGAAAGTTTGAAATTATTATGTAGAGGGGAGGGAAATATGTGGAGACAATTAAGATTACGAAGGGTGATTTTCTCAAAAATGCAGGCATTGTGGGGATGTGGAATATGCTTCTCGTTTCCGATGCCAAACAAGGCGTAAATGAGGATTTTTGGCTGGATGAAGAGGAACAGGTGCTTTGCATAAGCGGAGAATTTGCGGAAAATGCCGATTGGACGGATCTGTATTTTAAGGCATTTGTAGAGATTTATGGACCTGTTTGTACTTATCAGGAGATATTGAACAGGATTGAAAAAGGCAGAGAATTTATTCAGAAGGAAGAAGAATTAAAGGGTATAAAAGACGATTTGAAGTATATTAATGATAAGATGCTGTCTAATAGTTATAAAAGTGGTTTTGATAATATTTGTGATAAAATTGAAGCTCCAGAGGTATATGAAAAGCTTAAGGTCAGTAAATTGAATGTCAAGATGGAACCGGGCGAACTACTGGAACGATTATCGGAGCTGGAGGAATTTTTAAAACAGCCTTTATGCCGGGAAACCTTCTGTATGAAAAGTATAATTTATAACTATATTAATCGTTTTTGGAATGGAAAAAGTTTTTTGTATCGGGCAAATGCCAAGAAAGATATGCGGGAAATATATGAACAGGATTTTTCAAAGCCTTTAAAGGAATATCTGTTAAAATCGCATGAAAAATCAAAGGAATATTGTATTGAATGCAATGCGATGATTGACAGCAAAGAAGAGGTTTCCATTGCTTTTATGAATGATATGGCAGATGATCTTGCAAGAAAACGGTCTGCATTTTGGAATTGTAAAGTAGATGCATACATATGTCCGTTATGCGCTTATTTATATACGCTTGTCCCGTTAGGGTTTCGTCTGGTTGGGAACAAGTTTGTATTTCAAAATATAGACAGCAGCATAGAAGTGCTGGTTGATGTGAATAAAGAGGTTAAAATTAAACAGAAAGAAAATGCAAGGCAGGCAGAAGAAAAATATACAACCTGGATTGCCAGAACTCTCAACACCGTGTTTAAACTAAAGGTGAAAGAACTGAATAATATTTCCATTATTCTGCGCGGTACAAATGAAAACGATAAATATATTTTTAATATACTACACAAGGATATTTTGAATGTTCTCAAGGATAAAAAGATAATGGAATATTTCGAAAAATTATCGGAATATCCTACGGTAAAAATTAAAAAGGATTATCTGAATGTTTATGAAATGGTCATTGAAAATCTGATCAGTTATAAGAGCCAGTATCGGCTTGTCAACCGGCTGATGAAAGCAGGTATCGAAACAGAAAGTATTTTAAGCAGGGCTGTATCAGTGTTTAAAATTCAAATTAGAACAACAATGATTATGCAGGGCGAAGGAGGAATGAATCAAATGAACGTATGGTCAATGAGGGATAGTGGATTCGAATTGCGAAAAGCAATTTTATCTGCTAAGGGTGTGACTTCCGATGAATGCATGAGAGGAACAATTTATAGACTCACAAATGCATTATCGGTAGGAAACACAGAGAAATTTATGGATGCAATTATACGATTATATGCATCCAGCAGATTGGAAGTTCCAAATGGTTTTGTGGCGATGCTACAGGACAGAGAAAAGTTTAATCAGTATGGGTACGCATTTCTTTTGGGATTAGAAGGAAGTCATTATGCAGGCAAGGAGGAAAAGAAAAATGAAGAATAATGGATTGACAATCACGATGATTTTTTTGGCAGAAAGCGCAAATTACGGAGAAGGTGTTGGGAATATTACAACGCTTAAGAAAATGACAAGAGGAAATTATCAGCAGTACTCTTATATTTCAAGACAGGCAATGAGATATAGTCTTGTCAGACAGTTAAAATGGGACAATACCCCGGTTGATGGCAAAAGTGGCGTTGTGCAGTTTGCACCTTCAGCAACCATTGAAGATTATCCGGAAATTGATCTTTTTGGATATATGAAAACGACATCAAAAGGCGATGAAAAAGGTGGGGCGACTACCAGAAGTGCAGTAGCCCGTCTTAGCAATGCGATTGCTCTGGAACCATATCAGAGTGACCTGGAATTTCTGACCAATATGGGCTTAGCCAAAAGGTCCGATTTAGATAATGCAATTGCTCAGAGTGAGATCCAGCGTTCTTATTATACATATACCGTATCTGTGGATCTGGATTGTGTGGGCGAAGATGGGGACATATCTGTTTCTCAGGAAGAAAAGGCAAACAGAGTTAAAACACTGTTGGAGGGGATCGAGTACCTTTATCGAGATATTAAAGGGCGACGGGAAAATATGAGTCCGCTTTTTGTGATTGGTGGATGTTATCAGAGAAAAAATCCGTTTTTTGAGAATCAGATCAAATTGGAAAATAACAAGTTAAAAGTGAGACGTCTCGCAGAGATTAGGGAAGAAAATGAAGATATTAAAGCGAATACAATAGTAGGTGTTGCAGCGGATACCTTTGAGAACGATGATGAAATCCGTGAAACATTACATGCTGATACAATAGGAAAAGCGTTTGAACAATTAAAGAAAGAAGTGGATAATTATTATGGGGAGAGCAATTAGACTGCAGTGTTATCAGACCCTTGCCAATTACCGTAAACCAAGCAGCTTTATTATTAAAGAAACGTATCCATTGCCACCATATTCCACAGTGATAGGAATGATTCATGCGATATGCGGATTTACTGAACTGCATAGAATGAAGATCAGCATTCAGGGATGCAATCAGGGAACCATTTCGGAAGTTTATACAAGATATTCTTTTAATGTTGGGAGTAAATACGAGGAAACAAGACATCAAATATGCGTAAAAGATGATGGAAAACAATATGGTGTGTTTAAGGGAATTGCCAATGCGGAACTTGTTTGCGAAAACAGAATGATCATTCATATTGTGCCAGAGAAGGAGGAAGATTTTGACACCATTTATCAGGCACTTCTGGCACCGAAGAAATATCCGTCATTGGGAAGGTATGAAGATCTGCTTGATATTGAAAAGGTAGATGTTGTTAATATTAGTCAGGTGGACGAAGCAGAGCCTGAAATGGATATTTATATACCAATCCATTATTTTGAGGATGCACAAGTCAGTCTGGCAACCGTATATACCCTTACCAAAGAATACGAAATAACAAAAAAAGGGCTGAGAAGATGGAAAAAGGATGGTGGAAAGATAAAGGTATATTATTGTCCGAAAGGCGAAACGGTTTATGATGTATATGTAGACGATTATGAAGGTGGCTCAACGGTTGTTGCATTAGCTTAGTTATTGTAAATATATAGATTTGCAAGGTAATATAATTGAAAGAGAAATAGATACATTTTGGAATGATACATGATAGGAATGCGAATATGAAGTTTTATGCAAAATCAAAAAGACATAAATTAAAGCAGGAAGATAAAGAACAAATTCAAATAGAATATTTACATCTCATAGAAACAATGAAAATATCGTTGTCTGAAAATGAGATCACAGCATTAAAGAGAGAAAGAGATACTCTGATAAATGCGGAGGAGGAAGAGCAGAAAACATTAAAAGAGCACTTGGAGGAGACAGTAAGATGTGCGCAAAGTTTTTTGGAAAAATATGGTTCGTATTTTACAGAAAAAGAAAAGTACCTTATTTGTACGGCATGCAAATGCCATGATTTTGGAAAAGCAAATTTGATCTTTCAGTCATTGATTTCCGGCGAAAAGCAGGAAAAGTATCATAATATAAAACAAATTCCGCATGGATTTTTAAGTGCGTTGACATTATCGTTGAAGGAATTACAAGAAGAATGTAATGATATTACAAAAGATGATTTTAAATGTCTGGTTACAGCAGTTTATTATCACCATACCAGGGACGACGAATATAAAGACAGCGATATCAGAGCATTTTCTGATCAATATTTTGAAAGTTGTTATAATGAGTTTTGTGAAAATGGTAAATGGAAGACACGAATGAGAAATCGCAGCTTTCTTCTTTTTCGTAATTCTGCAGTTCAAATGCAGACTACGATTAAGGATGATTTGTGGCAGGAATATATGCTGATAAAAGGGATGTTGAATAAGTTTGACTGGACGGTCAGCAGTGGAAAAAGCGAGTCGGAAGAGAAAGCCGATTTCGAAAAGAAAGAACTGATAAAGCATATTCAAAATAAATATGGTGAGAATTTAAGAACGGTTCAAAAATATATGAAAGAGAAAACAGATTACAGTGTAGTTATAGTTGCACCAACGGGTTCGGGTAAAACAGAAGCTGCATTATATTGGCTGAATGGAGAAAAGGGATTTTATACATTGCCGCTCAAAGTGTCTTCCAATGCAATTTATAAAAGAATACGGGAAGAATATCAGTTTAACGATGTGGCATTACTTCATTCAGAAAGCCTTCAAAAATATATAGAGGAGTCAGGATCAGAAGAACAAAATGAACATGGGAAGACGGACGTGGACCAAAAGGCAATGCTGGCAAAAGAAAAATTGGAAAAAGCAAAAATGTTTAACGCACCCTTGATGGTCACTACTGTGGATCAACTGTTTTTATTTGTTTATAAAGCATTAGGCACAGAAATGATGGCAGCGACATTGAAATATTCCAAAGTGATCATAGATGAAATACAATCTTATGAACCAAGGGTGGTAGCTGCATTAATCTATGGATTAAAAACAATTTCACAGATGGGTGGAAAATTTGCTGTTATAACGGCAACACTTCCTCCGGTTCTCCTTGATTTTATGGAGCGATACGGTCTGGCTAAAGATAAAGCATTTTACTTTGCTGATTTCTCTCAAGAAAGTGTTTTGCGGCGGCATATG
>UMGW01031420.1_pt1 | contig 11579 bp, 8 predicted proteins | sample 1965371 | NCBI WGS metagenome assembly UMGW01 (sample SAMEA4836082, study PRJEB28245) | human gut metagenome | biome: gut microbiome; material: fecal sample | place: Denmark | collected 2008
GGTGCTGGACGAGGGCCGTCTGGTGGGCAAGGGCACCCATGCCCAGCTCATGGCCAGCTGCCCGGAGTATCAGGAGATCGCCCGCAGCCAGCTGAGCCAGAAGGAACTGGATCTTGAACCACTGAATACGGAAAAGGAGGGTGTGTGATATGCCAAGACCCGGACGCATGACCACCGAGCGCGCCAAGGACTTCAAGGGCACGCTGCGGCAGCTCCTCCAGACCATGAGCCACTACAAACTGCCGCTCATCACGGCCATTGTCTTTGCCATTCTGTCCACCATTTTTAATATTGCCGGCCCCAAGGTGCTGGCCAAAGCCACCACGGCCCTTGCCACCGGCTGGATCGCCAAGCTGCGCGGCACCGGCAGCATCGACTTCGGGTATATCGGCCGGGTGCTGCTGTTTTTGCTGGGCATGTACCTGCTGAGCAGCGCCTTCAGCTTTATCCAGGGCTGGCTGATGACCGGCCTTTCCCAGAAAGTCTGCTACGACTTCCGCCGCCAGATCAGCCAGAAGATCAACCGCCTGCCCCTGGCCTACTTTGAAAAGCGCACCGTGGGCGAGGTGCTGTCCCGCATCACCAACGACGTGGACACCCTGGGCCAGAGCCTGAACCAGAGCATCACCCAGCTCATCACCAGCGTGACCACCATGATCGGCGTGCTGATCATGATGCTGTCCATCAGCCCCCGCATGACCCTCATCGCCCTGCTGATCCTGCCGGTGTCGCTGGCACTGGTGCTGCTGGTGGTCAAGTTCAGCCAGAAGTACTTCAAGGCCCAGCAGGCCACCCTGGGCGTGGTGAACGGCCAGGTGGAAGAGATCTACTCCGGCCACAACGTGGTCAAGGCCTTCAACCGCGAGGCCGTGGTGCTGAACGACTTCAACGCCGCCAACGACAAGCTGTACGAATCCGCCTGGAAGAGCCAGTTCCTCTCGGGCCTGATGATGCCCATCATGAACTTTGTGGGCAACCTGGGCTATGTGGCGGTGGCCATCGTGGGCAGCATCTTTGCCGCCAACGGCACCATCACCATCGGCGACATCCAGGCCTTCATCCAGTACGTCAAGAACTTCACCCAGCCCATCCAGCAGCTGTCGCAGGTGTCCAACATGCTGCAGAGCATGGCCGCTGCCGCCGAGCGGGTGTTCGAGTTCCTGAACGAGCCGGAAGAGGACCAGACCGCCGACCCGGCCCGCCGGGCAGACCCCGCCTGCATCGACGGTCAGGTGACCTTCGACCATGTGCGCTTTGGCTACACCCCGGACAAGACCATCATCCACGACTTCAGCTGTACGGTGAAGCCCGGCCAGAAGGTGGCCATCGTCGGCCCCACCGGCGCGGGCAAGACCACCATGGTCAAGCTGCTCATGCGCTTCTACGATGTGGACGCCGGCTCCATCACCCTGAACGGCCACGACGTGCGCGACTTTGACCGCAGCGCCCTGCGCGAGGGCTTTGGCATGGTGCTGCAGGACACCTGGCTGTTCAAGGGCACCATCATGGAGAACATCCGCTACGGCCGTCTGGACGCCACCGACGAGGAGGTCATTGCCGCCGCCAAGGCTGCCAACGCCGACCACTTCATCCGCACCCTGCCCGGCGGCTACCAGATGGAACTGAACGAGGACGCCTCCAACGTGAGCCAGGGCCAGAAGCAGCTGCTGACCATCGCCCGCACCATCCTGGCCGACAACCGCATCCTGATTCTGGATGAGGCCACCAGCAGTGTGGACACCCGCACCGAGCAGCGCATCCAGACCGCCATGGACCGCCTGATGGAGGGCCGCACCAGCTTTGTCATCGCCCACCGCCTGTCCACCATCAAGGACGCCGACCTCATCCTGGTGATGCGGGACGGCGACATCGTGGAGCAGGGCACCCACGACCAGCTGCTGGACGCCGGCGGCTTCTACGCCGACCTGTACAACAGCCAGTTCGAGGACGTGGTGGAGTAAAGCACCTGTCATCGCGTTATAACTGCAAAAAGAGCACCTGCTGCCTTTTCAGGGCAATAGGTGCTCTGTTTTTATTCCTCCACCGGTTCCAGCTTCATGCCGAACAATTTTTCAGAGAGCAGGGGCAGCAGGTGCTGTAACTGACGCACATATTCCTCCACCACCGGATCAGGCTCCGCTTTTGTAACGATACCAAACCGCATTCCCTTGTTCCAATCCAGAACAAACACCTGCTCAAGATTCGGTCTGCGGTAGTACACCGCCGGGGTCAGCATCAGGCTTGGCAGCTTATACTGCACACTTTTTACGCCGCGGATGATCTCTGCCCGCCGCCTCGAAGCCTCGTGCAGCAACGCCGTCTCGTACAGTGATTGCTCCGGTGTTCCAGCAAACATCCACCAATATTTTACCGCCTGCTCCAATGGAATGTGTCCGCGGGGCACCTCTGGCGGCGTATGGAACGGGATGCCGATCTCCGGCATATAAACTGCCGGGTAAAAATGCAGACCTCCTGCTGCGATCTCCGCACACTCGATCTGCAGCGAAAGATCGATCTCACCGTTTAGCAGTGCACGACCGATATCCTTTCGGTTGGCACAGCTGTACATCAAGGGGGAAAAGCGGGTGCTCAGCTCTTCTGTGGCGGCAAACAGGTCAAATCCCAGCATCTGCAGCGGCAGATTCTGATGCCCGATCAGCAGATGCCGTTTGGGCGGGTTTGCATTCCGTTCCGCTGCCTGCGCACAGTTTACTGCATCATCGTATAATTCCAGCAGTTGCTTTGCCTTTGGATAAAACTCCCATCCTGCCGGAGTCAGCACCACCCGGCGCTGCGCGTGCTGAAACAGCTGGACTTTCAGCTGTGCCTCCAACGCGCGGATCTGCTGAGACAGCGCAGATTGTGACAAAAACAGCGCATCTGCCGCCTCCGAAAAACTATCCAGTTCCACGATTCTCACAAATCCCTGCAATGCCTTCAAGCTCATGGTGTTGCTCCTTTTGCAATAAATAAGTTTTACTTCATTATAATATAATTTATTTGAATTGTAAAATCCCTCCGTCATCGCTATAATTGTTAAAGATTCCGCAATCCTTGTGCATTGCGGAAGGACAAAGAAGAATTCAAACAATGAAGAGAAAGAGAGCAAACCTATGAACAAGATCTCCCGCAAAGGCTTTCTGAAGATCGCCGCTGCCGCCGCCATGAGCGGTGTGACCGCCGGCGCTCTGTCCGCCTGCAATGCCGCCTCCGGTTCTGCCTCCACCTCCGGTGCTGCCGGTCTGTACACCCCCGGCACTTACGAGGGCACTGCCGAGGGCATCTCCTCCACCGTCAAGGTCACCATGACCTTCTCCGACAGCGCCGTGACCGACGTGGTCGTGGACACCTCCGGCGAGACTGCTTCCTACGGCGCTGCCGCTGCCGACGAGCTGCGCAAGCAGCTGATGGCTGCCGGTTCTGCCGAGATCGACGGTGTTTCCGGCTCTACCGTCACCTCCAATGCCGTGATGAAGGCTGCCAAGAGCTGCTACGCACAGGCCAAGGGCGAGGCTGTGGTTGCGAGCGTGCAGCTGCCTACCGGCGATGAGAACGACTGGCTGGGCACCGAGCCGGACATCGACGAGGCCGCCATCACCGAGACATGGGATACCGATATCGTCATCGTGGGCGCAGGCAACGGTGGTATGTGCGCAGCCGCTTATGCTGCACAGAACGGGCTGGATTTCCGCATCATCGAGCAGAATTCTTCCGTCATGGAGACCCGTCACTGGTACGGCACCATTGATAGCAGCGAAGCACAGAAAAAAGGGATCGCTCCGGTTGACCGCGCCGAGCTGCTGAGCGAGATCTCCCGTTCTATGGGCGGTCGCTGCGACCAGCGCGTGGTCAAGACCTGGATCAACGAATCCGCTGCCATGCATGATTTTGTTTCCGGCATCCTGGAAAACGAACCTTATAACTATGTGTGCAACCTGACCGCCGGCGATGAAGCCAAGTGGCCGGATGACACGCAGGTGAGCCAGAGCAAGCTGATGTTCCCTGTGCAGCAGGTCGATTACAGCAGCGCTGAAAAGCCCCGCAACGTGGTGTTCCAGGAGTACATTGAAAGCAAAGGCTACAGCATCGACTTTAACACCGGCCTTGCCAAGCTGGAAAAGGATGCCGACGGCCGCATCACCGGCGTGATCGCCCAGAGTACTGCCGACGACCACTTCATTCGCATCAATGCAGCCAAGGGCGTGCTGCTGGCTTGCGGCGGCTATGCCGGCAACCCCTACATGATGGAGCAGCTGGACCCGCTGGGCACCAGTGTGACCACTGCCTGCTCCTATACGCCTGCCGACAAGGGTTACGGCATCCGTGCCGCGATCTGGGCAGGTGCACATCTGGATGCAGAGCCCGCTCCCGTTCTGTTCGACCGTGGTCTGGTGGCACCCGGTGTGGATGCCGGCTATGCGGTCAGCGAGAACGCCTTTGGCGGCAAGGCCTTCCCCGGCACTGTGGGGCAGTACAATCCCGGCAGCCAGCCGTTCCTGAAAGTCAACCGCCATGGCGAGCGCTTTATGAATGAGAGCCAGGAGTACGACAACGCTTCTCACGCTTCCTTCCAGCAGCCGGGTCATGTTTATGCCATGATCCACGATGCAAACTTCCGCAGCGACGTAGATCGCTTCCACACCATCGGCTGCTCTGCACTGACCCGTTACATCCCCGGCATGATGGAAGGTCAGCTGGAGCAGTACGAGGGTGAGGGCCTGATCATGAAGGCGGACACCATTGAAGAGCTTGCCGACAAGATGGGCTTTACCGGTGCCGACAAGGACAACTTTGTAGCCACCGTTGCCCGCTACAACGAGCTGTACGACAAGCAGAACGACGAGGACTTCGGCAAGCCGGCTTACCGCCTGAGCGCCATCCGCACCGCTCCCTTCTACGGCTGCTGGCTGGGTGCCTCCCTGCTGTGCAGTATGCAGGGCATCTCCATCACCGAGAACTGCCAGGCCAAGGACAGCAACAATGAGCCGATCCCCGGTCTGTATATCACCGGTGATATGTCCGGCAGCTTCTTCCAGAACAACTATCCCTGCGTCATGGGCGGTACTGCCTGCGGTCGTACCCTGACCTTTGCCATTAAGTCCATCAAGCAGATGGCAGGCTTGGAGAACGCCTGATAAGGCGCAGTTCTCCCGCATAGATCCAACATTTCTTCTTTTCTTCTTTTTCATGTGAAGAGGGGCGGTCCCGGTCGGGGCTGCCCCTCTTTGCTGTTTTGCCCCGCACACCCCCTACACAAATGCCCGCGATTGTGCTATGATAGGGCTGAGCAGCCGGTTTGCTGCAAGCAACCGGCAAAGCATCGAGGTGTATTGTACAATGTCTGAACTTCTTGAGACGCTGCGGCAGGAGGGCGTGGACCCGACCCTGCTTTCTGCGGTGGAAGAATACCGTGCCGCCCATCCGCTGGACGCTGCGCTGCGGCCCCGCATCCCGGCCCCGGCCTTTACCTACTACGGCAAAGAGGTGTGGGAGCAGGCGCTGGCCGCCCTGCTCTGCGGCGAAAATCTGCTGCTGGCGGGCGGCAAGGCCACCGGCAAGAACGTGCTGGCCGAGAACCTCTCCGCCGCCTTCGGCCGCCCCGCGTGGGACATCTCGTTCCATGTGAACATGGACGCGGCCTCCCTCATCGGCATGGACACCTTTGTCGACGGACGGGTGGAGTTCCGCCCCGGACCGGTGTACCGTTGCGCCCAGTGCGGCGGCTTTGGCGTGCTGGACGAGATCAACATGGCCAAGAACGAGGCGCTGGCCGTGCTGCACGCCGTGCTGGACTTCCGCCGCGCCATTGACGTGCCCGGCTACGACCGCATCCCGCTGGCCGAGGAGACCCGCTTCATCGCCACCATGAACTACGGCTACGCCGGTACCCGGGAGCTGAACGAGGCCCTGACCTCCCGCTTCGTGGTCATCCAGATGCCCACCATCACCCAGGACAACCTGGAAAAGCTGCTGCGGGCACAGTTCCCGGATCTTGCTGCGAAGTACGCCCACCAGTTCGCCCTGCTGTTCCTCGACTTGCAGAAAAAGTGCGACAGTGCGGAAATTTCCACCAAGGCACTGGACCTGCGCGGCATGCTGGACGCGCTGCGCCTGATCCGCCGCGGCATCCCCGCAGGGGCCGCGCTGGACATGGGCATCACCAACAAGGCCTTTGACAGCTACGAGCAGGGCCTGATCCGCGACGTGATCGCGGCCCGCATCCCGGCCAAACTGGATGCGGCCAGGCTGTTTGCCTGATGGAAGCCCAGAGCTACACCGCACAGGAGCGGCGGGCGGCCAATCAGGTCTGGGCGGCTGCGGGCGCCTATGGCTTTGAGCCGCTGTTTCTGGCCCACAACACCGACGGCACGGTGGATTTTTACATGAACACCATCGTGGGCCTTGTGCACAAATATTACGGTGACAAGTTGATAAACAGCATCTTTGACCGCTGGGCGGGCGATCTGCGGCAGGCCATGCTGGACGATCTGGCGTGGCTCTACCTCGAAAACGCGGCCTACCGGCTGGAGCTGCCCCACCGCCCGGTGCTGGAAGCGCTGCGCTATTCTCACGCCGACTACTTTTTTGCCATCCAGTACAAACTTTCCCGGCAGGAGTGGATGGCCAGGAATCAGCTGGTGTACACCATGCAGGCGGCCCGCTGGCGCAGCGTGCTGGGGCGCAATCTGCCCGTGATGACCCCCTACGAGAGCGGGTTGTTCCGGGCGCTGGCCCCGGACACCGCCCCGCAGCCGGACCAATTGCAGGACGCCCTGCTGGCCGTGTACGCAAAGTTTGACCTCTTCGACGGCACCGTGCATCCGAAAGCGGCGCTGCACCTGCATCTGGACGGCCTGCTGGCTACCCTTGCCACCAAGGCCCTGCCCACCCAGATGATCAAGACCGACCGCGTGACCGTGGAGCACTCCAACGCCGTGGACGCCGCCGGCAGCGGCCCCAGCGTGGACAAACGGCAGGCCCACATCACCCTGAAGCAGAACGCCGCGCAGGACCGCGCCTACATCGAGAGCTGCTTCGGCCGCTCCCTCTACCCGCCGGAGCGGCTGCGCAAGGCCGAACAGGAGCTGTGCACCGGGGTGCATCTGGGGTGCCATTTGTGGTTCAGCGCGGGCGTGCCCAGCCCGGAACAGGCCCCCACCCCGGAGGCCCGGCATCTGGCCGAACAGGCCGAGCTGCAGGCCGACCGCAACCGCGCCTACTACGCCAAAAATCAGGAGCTGCACCGCAGCGTGGTGCTGCGGCTCACCGAGCAGATCCGCAACTGCATTCTGGTGCATCAGCAGCCCAACGCGCGGGTGGCCCGCAGCGGCAATGTGGACCCCGGGCGGGTGTGGCGCGCCCCGCTTTTGAACGATGACCGGGTGTTTTTGTGCGCCGAAGAGGAAAATCACCCCGCCTTTACGGTGGACCTGCTGCTGGACGCTTCCGCCTCCCGCCTGCACTGTCAGGAGGTCATCGCGGCGCAGGGGTCCATCCTGGCCGAGAGCCTGGCCAACTGCGGCATCCCGGTGCGGGTGAGTGCCTTCAGCAGCCTGCGGGGCTACACCGTGCTGCGGGTGCTCAAGGACTTTGCCGACAAGAACCGCCAGAACATCAACCGCTATTTTGCCTCCGGCTGGAACCGCGACGGCCTGGCCCTGCTGGCGGCGGGCGATCTGCTGGACTTTGCCCCCGGCCCCGCCCCGCGGCACCTGCTCATCCTGCTGACCGATGCTTCCCCCAACGACAGCCGCCGCATCCCGCCCAGCCCGGAAAACCCGCTGGGCTGCGGCTACGAGGACGCCGCCGGTGTGGCCGACGCGGCCGCCCAGGTGCGCGTGCTGCAGCGCAAGGGCATCCGGGTGTCGGCCGTGTTCATGGGCGAGGACCGCTCCGCCGCCGACGCTGCCCGCATCTATGGTAAAAATATGGCCCGCATCCGCGGCATGGACCAGCTGGCCCGCGCCGCCGGCCGCCTGATCCAGAACGAGATCCGGGAGCTGGGAGATTGAGAGATTGCCTTCCCCTTTTGGGGGAAGGCTTTTTTTGTTGTCCGGCACACAACCGCTTCGGGCATTTTACAACCAACTGTCGCGTTGTATTTTGGAGTAGTTCCGGGGTGTTCGCAAAAATCTGGTTGTTTTTGCAAACTTTTAGTTGTTTTTTGTCGCAGTTTATGCTATACTATGTTCAGACGAACCACAGGAACACGCGATGTCCCCCGCAGTGCACGGCGGCGGCCCGCGTTGGAAGTCCTTTGAATACAACACTTTGCTGTCAGTCGAACCATTCAGGGAGGAACGTATCATGGATGCCAACCGCTACTTTACCGCCATGCACAACGCCATGTCATCCCGTCTGCCGGGGGCGCAGCTTCTGGCCGCCGTGCGCCTGCAGGATCTCTGCGGCAACGACGCCTACCTGGAAGTCCGGCGGATGCCCGGGGAGCACTGCGCCACCGTGTGTTACTCCACGATGGGCCGCAGAGGACTGAACTTCCAGCTGTTCCGCAAGGGGTGGATGCTCTGCCACAACGAGAGCGGCCAGCTCACCGGGCAGTTCCCCGCCAAGGCCGAGAGCCTGCTGGAGGACACCGACTTCCACGCCTGCTGCCGCGAGGACCGGCTGGACGCTGCCCGCACCGACCGCATGGTGCAGGAGCTGGAAACGCTGGCGGGCACGGACTGCGATCTGCCTTTGCCCCGTGACGCCCGCACCGGGGCCGTCATCACGGTGGACAGCTTTGTGGGCCGGGGTGCCCACTGGAGCTACAGCACCCTGAGCAAGGCCCCCTGCCTGCCGGTGGCTGCCATCCTGTACTGGCTGGCCGACAGTCTGGCCGGGGCGGAGCGCCGCACCCTGCAGGCCGACCCGGAGGCTGCCCAGCTGGCCGCACAGTGGCAGAGCGGCACGGTGGAGATGTTCTTCCACCCGGCCGTACCGGCTGCCGCCCAGCTGCAGACGCAGCCCCAGACCCCGCCGGTGAGCCGTCCGGCCCGCCCGGCCCCCACCTGCGCCCGCAGCAAAAGCTGGCAGAGCATTCTGGCCGTCATGGCGAGCATGTAAAAAGGCTCCCCCTTGCGGGAGAGCCTTTCTAGGATAAATTCTTATTCCAGATAGGGGTCCAACAGCTTGTCCACGGTCTGGTTGCGCTTGGGCGCGGGCTTTTTCACCACGCGGCCCCGGCAGGCCACCAGCTCCAGATGCTGCAGCGCCCGCAGGTCCTCCAGCGGGTTCTGACGGGTGACGATGAGGTCCTCGCTCTTGCCCACTTCCAGCGAGCCGGTCACGTCCCCTACCCCGGCCAGCCGGGCGTTGCGCAGGGTGGCGGTGTACAGAGCAAACTGGTTGCTCACACCGCAATACTTGTGGAAGTAGCACAGCTCCCGCCAGAAGTCGTACTGGGTGATGTAAGGGCAGCCCACGTCGTTGCCAAGGCCCACCGGGATGCCGTTGGCCAGCGCCGTTTTGGCGCTTTCCACGATGCCGTCAAACACGATCCTGCCGTTGTACTGGTCTTTTTCCGACGCACCGGACACCGCCGTGTCAAACAGCGCATACGGCAGCGCCGGGGAAATGGTGGTGCACAGGAACGCGCCGTGCTCCTTGTACAGTTTTACCGTTTCTTCGTCCATTTTTGCACCATGTTCGATGGAATCCACGCCGTTTTCCAGCGCCGCCTTCACCCCTTCGGGCGATTCGGTGTGGGCCGCCACGGGATAGCACGTTCTGCAGGGCGGTGCAATGATGAAGAAAAAGAAAGCGAACCGGCCTTCACTGAACCGATTCGCTTTTAGGGTCACGGGTGCACTGCAATAAAGGCAAAGAACGGAATTCCATCCACTTCAAACCTGGAATAATTGCAGTTTATCACAAACTGAACCGGCTGCTCCGGCTGCTCATAATAACTGAAAATGTCAGAAAGATCCACGACCGAATAGCCATCCTGCGTCAGCGTAGTCGAAGCCTGATAGGCATAACTTGTGCTGTATCCGATGGCGAGACAATCGGCAGACAGTACAAAACTCTTGTAATTGGAGCCCTCATAGTAACCGATCTCTGCCTGTGCTTTTGGAGAAGACGGGTCAAAATCATCAATCGTCGTTGACTCGTTGTTCGGAACGAAAACACTCATATTGTCGAAACCATCGCCGTTGATTTGCGTTGTAGGCATCTCTCCCGAATTGCCGCCGCCATTCAAAAGGGTTGCCGTCAGCGGCCCGTCACTGTTTGAGATCCAATTAGCATCCGGTCCTTGAGATGGGTCGTAGTCCGAAAAATGGCGTTCCCGATAGGCGTGATGCGTTTGAATAAAGCTCTTATTGGAAGACGTAACAAGCTGATCGTACAGATCATAGCGATGTTCATGGAGCGCATCAAACTCATAGCTTCCATTCGGGTATACATCCATAGAGTTGCTTCTGTGGTCTATGACAAAGGGAAACGTTTCTGTCGAGTCCGTAACCGGATACAGCTCCACGGTGTCGGGCGTTGCAAACTCTTCAGAGATATAGACGAGTTCGTCTCCCTCCGAAAGAGAGAACTGGAAAGAACCCATAGATGCGTATTTTTTGTAGCTGAAGGAATCCAGAAAAACACAGTCTGTCGTGTATTTTTTGCTTCTCTCAATCGCAACCAGCGGAACTGCGACCGGGTAAAACATTCCATCATCGGCACGGCGGATAAAATATGCGCAATTGTAGGTTTTGCTGTAGTACCGTGCTTCTTCCAGCGTCAGGCCGCTTTCCTCGTAATCTTCGTCCATATCATCTATAATCTGGTTTGTCTCCATACTGGAGGAACCAGAGGACGAAGAAGCCGAAGACAACGATTTATTCGTTGCCTCTGCCGAGTCAGACTTACCGCAGGCCGTCAGTCCGATTACCGCAAAGGGAGCAAGCTGAAGAAATGTTCTTCTTTTCATGATTTTTGCACCTCACCAATCAAATTACTTCGGTCAGCTCAATTATACCGGGGGGGGGTAGGTTGTCAATGCATTCAGTCAAATTTATTCTGTGGAGCACAGCTTCTTTCAGGCGACACCTCTTACAAAAGGCTATTCCCCTGCCCCACGCGATTACACTCCGCACGGGAAGCAACAAAAAAGCACCCGCCTTCCACCGGGGCGTCGTGCCCGGAGAAAAAGCAGGTGCTTCGTTTATTTTATGTGTTGACCTGTCCGGTCTGCCGGTTACTGTGCTGCGGCGCTGGAGGCTGCGGCTTCGCTGGAAGCAGCCTCGGAAGAAGCGGCCTCGCTGGATGCGTCAGCTCCGGCGGCGTTTGCGGCGGGGCAGCGCGAAATAGTAGCCGAAGGCCGTGCCGCACAGCCCGCCCACGATGTGCATGAAGTTGGCCACGTTGTCGTGCACGAGGATGATGTCGTACACCTGCTGGCCGAAGTACAGCGCCGCTACCAGCAGCATGGTGACCGGGATGCCGCCGGAAAAGCCCGCCAGCGACGACAGCATGATGAGCATGAACACGATGCCCGACGCCCCCAGCAGCCCGGTGCGGGGGAACAGCACGCATTGCAGCACGCCGGTGACCAGGGCTGTCAGCACAATGCCCTTCAGCAGGGG
>UMGW01025111.1_pt1 | contig 11547 bp, 10 predicted proteins | sample 1965371 | NCBI WGS metagenome assembly UMGW01 (sample SAMEA4836082, study PRJEB28245) | human gut metagenome | biome: gut microbiome; material: fecal sample | place: Denmark | collected 2008
GAACCCGCAAGCGCCGACGCGAGCTTTCGACGCTATTTCCGCATTCCGACCGAGACGGGCACCGTCATTCTGATGGACGCGCCGCCCGAGCACGAAAATACGCCCGCCTTCCTGAAGGTCGACGCGCTCATGCGCGAAGCGGGTCTCAACGTGCCCGAAATCCTCGCGGAAAACACAGAGGACGGGTTCGTGCTCCTGAGCGACCTCGGGCGCGAGACGTACCTCGACGTGCTCAATGAAGAAAACGCCGCCCGCCTCATGGACGAAGCGACGACGGCGCTCGTCGCCTGGCAGAAGGCGAGCCGCCCGGGCGTGCTGCCCGAATACGACCGGGCCGTGCTCGAGCGCGAAATCGAACTCTTCCCCGAGTGGTACGTGAAGCGCCACCGCGGCGTCGAATGGGACGAAAAGCGCCTCAAGTGGTGGACGATGTCGAAGGAAGCGATCCTTCGCTCGAACCTTGCGGAAGCGCGCGTCTTCGTGCACCGCGACTTCATGCCGCGCAACCTCATGGTGAGCGACCCCAATCCCGGGATTCTCGACTTCCAGGACGCGCTCTACGGGCCCGTGAGCTACGACATCGCGTCGCTTCTGCGCGACGCCTTCATCTCGTGGGACGAGAGTTTCGTTCTCGACGTGACGATCCGCTACTGGGAAAAGGCCCGCAAGAGCGGCATTCCCGTGCCCGCCGACTTCGGCGACTTCTACCGTCAGGTCGAATACATGGGGTTGCAGCGCCACCTCAAGGTGCTCGGCATCTTCGCCCGCATCAACTACCGCGACGGCAAGCCGAAGTACCTCGAAGACACGCCGCGCTTCGTCGGGTACGTGCGCCGCACGGCTTCGCGCTACATCGAACTCTCGCCCCTGATGCACCTCATCGACGAACTCGAAGGGACCGAACGCAAGGTCGGGTACACGTTCTGATGCGGGCGATGCTCCTTTGTGCCGGCGCGGGCTCGCGACTTCGTCCGAGAACGCACGTTCTGCCGAAGCCCCTGGCCTCGGCGGGCGGCGTGCCGCTTGCCGTGCGACAGATCCGGGCGCTTGCGCGGGCGGGCGTGCGCGACATCGTCGTCAACGCGGCGCACGGCGCCGCGGAGCTCGTTCACGCGCTCGGAGGGGGCGAACGCTGGAACGTGCGTCTCCGTTACTCGATCGAAGGCAAGAGCGCCCTCGAAGCGCTGGAGACCCGCGGCGGCATCGTTCGGGCGCTCGACCTTCTGACGGACGAAGGCCGCGAAGACGCTTTCATCGCGGTCGCGGGCGACATCGTCACGGACTTCGACTTCGCGCGCCTTCTGCGCCACGCCTGGGCGGACGACGCGCTCGCGCATCTCGTGATGGTCGAAAATCCCGACTACCACCCGCAGGGCGACATGGGGCTTTGCGCCGACGGACGGCTTTCGCGCGTCGAAGGCGAACGGCTCACCTTTTCGAGTCTCGGCCTCTACAAGGCGGAACTCTTTTCGGGGCTCGACGATCGACGTGCTTCGCTTTTCCCCTGGCTCTTCGCTCACGTGGACGCGGGGCGCGTGACGGGCGAGCGGTTCGAGGGCCTCTGGGCCAATGTCGGCACCGAACTCGAACGGAGCCGCGTCGAAGCCCTTCTTCGGGAGGACGCATGAGAATCGGCCCTTACGAACTCGCAAACCCCGTGATGCTCGCCCCGATGGCGGGCATGAGCGACTGGCCTTTCCGCGAAATTTGCAAGGCGACGGGCGCGGGCTACGCCGTGGGCGAAATGACGGCGAGCAAGCCCGAGCTGCGCGATACGCGCAAGAGCCGCAGCCGCTGGGCCCACGAGCACGAAACGGGGCTCAAAGTCGTTCAGCTCCTCGGGGCCGACCCGGCGCTCATGGCCGAAGCGGCCCGGTACGCCGAAGCGGGCGGAGCCGACGTGGTCGACATCAACATGGGGTGCCCCGCGAAAAAGGTGCTGCAGGCCGCCTGCGGGAGCGCCCTCATGCGCGACGAAGCGCTCGTCGGGCGCATTTTGAATGCGGTCGTCGGGGCGGTTTCCGTGCCCGTCACCCTCAAAATCCGCACCGGCTGGAGCGACGCGATGAAAAACGCCGTCTCGATCGCGCGCATCGCGCAGGAGGAAGGCGTCGCGATGCTGACGGTGCACGGCCGCACGCGCGAGCAGGGCTTTCGCGGCTCGGCCGAGTACGAAACGATTCGCGACGTCAAACGCGCCGTCTCGATTCCCGTCATCGCCAACGGCGACATCGACGGCCCCGAGAAGGCGCGCTTCGTGATGTCGTTCACGGGCGCCGACGGCGTCATGATCGGACGGGCCGCGTACGGCAACCCGTGGATTTTCCGCGACGTTGCGGCCGCGCTCGGTTTTCGCGAAGATCCCGCGGCGGGCCGTTTTCCGAGCCTCGACGAGCGTCGCGACGTGCTTCGGCGGCACATGGCCCTCCATTTCGATTACTATGGCGACCAACGCGGTGCGGCACTCTTTCGCAAGCACCTCACGCACTATTTTTCTGGACTGCCCGAGGCCCGAGAGGCGGGTCTCGCGGAACTACTGCGCCTTGAAGGCGCCTCGGCCGTCGCCGAGGGCGTCGAGCGGCTTTTCGAAGCGCTCGCACGCACGGCGACTCGAGCGGATACGTAATGCAACAGGACGACGCTACGATTGCGCCGGAAGACATCCTTTCGGCATCTCCCGACCTTGAGGAGGAACTGAAGATCTTCGACCCGACGACGGTCCCCGCGGCCCGCGCGCGCACGGAAGATCTTCAGCAGGTGATCGTCCGTCATCTCGACGAGTACTTCGCGCGACTCGACGGTCGCGCGCCCCATCCGCTGCACGAACTCGTCATGTCCGCCGTCGAACGGCCGCTCCTCATCTACGTCATGGCCATGAGCCACGACAACCAGTCCACCGCTGCACAACTTTTGGGTATTAACCGAAACACCCTCCGTAAAAAGCTGGTTCAGTACGGCATCGCCAAGGACCGGCGGAGGGGCTCTTTCAAAGGAAATTGAAGCATGCGCAAACAAGCTCTCCTCAGCGTTTCCGACAAGACGGGCATCGTCGACTTCGCCCGCTCCCTCGTCGAGCTCGGCTACCACCTGCTCTCGACGGGCGGCACGGCCCGTCTGCTCGACAAGGAAGGCATTCCCTGCCAGGAAGTGGCCGACTACACGGGCTTTCCGGAAATGCTCGACGGTCGCGTGAAGACGCTCAATCCCAAGATCCACGCCGGCATTCTCGCCCGCCGCCCGGTGGCCGAACACATGCAGGCGCTCGCCGAACACGGCATCGACCCGATCGACCTCATCGTCGTCAACCTTTACCCCTTCGAACAGACGATCGCCAAGCCCGACTGCACGTTCGAAGACGCCATCGAAAACATCGACATCGGCGGCCCGACGATGATCCGCGCCGCGGCGAAGAACCACGAATCCGTGGCCGTCGTCGTCGATCCGGCCGACTACGACCGCGTTCTTGAAGAAATCCGTCGCGACGGCGCCGTCGGCGCCGACACGCGTCTGATGCTCGCCAAGAAGGTCTTCTCGCACACGGCCCGCTACGACGGCATGATCGCGAACTACCTGACGAGCCTCTCGCCCGAAGGCGAACGCACGCTCTTCCCCGACGTCCTCACGCGCCAGTGGGAAAAGGTGCAGGACATGCGCTACGGCGAAAATCCGCACCAGAACGCCGCCTTCTACCGCGAACGCACGGTTGCCCCGGGGCTTCTCGCGGGCTACACCCAGCTCCAGGGGAAGGAACTCTCCTACAACAACATCGCCGACAGCGATGCCGCCTGGGAATGCGTGCGTTCCTTCGACACGCCCGCCTGCGTCATCATCAAGCACGCCAACCCCTGCGGCGTGGCGATCGCCGGCGACGTGACCGAAGCCTACAACAAGGCCTTCCTCACGGACAGCAAGTCCGCCTTCGGCGGCATCATCGCCTTCAACCGCGAAGTGACGGGCGAATGCGCCGAACGCGTTTCGCACCAGTTCGCCGAAGTCATCATCGCGCCCGCTTTCTCGAAGGAAGCGCTTGAAATCTTCGGCGCGAAGAAGAATCTGCGTCTCCTCACGGTGGCGCTCGGTTCGGCTCACAACGACTTCGACTTCAAGCGCGTCGGCGGCGGTCTGCTCGTTCAGACGCCCGACACGCAGCTCTGCGGCGCCGAAGCGCTCAAGTGCGTGACCGAAAAGGCCCCGACCGAAGAACAGACGGCCGACCTGCTCTTTGCCTGGAACGTCGCCCGCTTCGTGAAGTCGAACACGATCGTCTACGTGAAGAACGGCATGACGCTCGGCGTGGGCGCCGGCCAGATGAGCCGCGTCGACTCCGCGCGCATCGCCGCCATCAAGGCCGAAGAAGCCGGTCTCTCGCTTGAAGGTTCCGTCGCCGCTTCGGACGCCTTCTTCCCGTTCCGCGACGGCCTCGACGTCGTCGTCGACGCGGGTGCCGTGGCCGTCATTCAGCCGGGCGGCTCGATCCGCGACGACGAAGTGATCGCCGCCGCCAACGAACGCGGCGTGGCGATGGTCTTCACGGGCGAACGTCACTTCCGTCACTAAAATCCGTCCATCGTGCGGATTTCGGGCTTGGAGGAAACGTCCCGACACGCCTTCGGGGCCCGAAATCCGCTTGATCGACCTTCAAGTCGCTTATAGTGCTCCTTAGTGCGGGCCGTGGGCGGCGCCGCGCCGCAGAGATCCTTTCGACTCTGCGGCGCTTTTCGTATGTACGGCGCCGGAGAGTCCCGAGCGATTCGGCCCGAGAGCCTCGCGCGGTCCGACCGATTTCCGGTTACGAACCCGAGTCCGCCGTTTCCGGGCGGACTTCATCATGAAGAACAAAACAAAAGGAGGCTTCGTCTTGTCCTCGAACGCTTTCACTCCCTCCCTTTGGAGCCGTCGCTCCGTCCTCGGCTGCGGCCTGGCCGCCGGCGCTCTGGCGGCCGCCCCGGCCTGGGCGGATCTGCGCATCGAGATCACGGGGGTCGGCGCCAATCAGCAGCCCATCGCTGTGCAGACGTTTCAGGGAACGTCGGGCGCGCCCGACGATCTCGCCCGCGTGATCGGCGACGACCTGTCGCGCTCCGGGGCGTTCCGCGTCTTTTCCGCGGGTGCGGAATCGACCGAAGACGACCTGCAAAAGCCCGCGGCTCTTGCCGCGGCCGCTCAGCAGGGCGCGACCGCTCTCGTCGTGGGGGCCGTGCAGGAGGCGGGCAGCCGCTGGGAGGTGCGCTGCTTCATCTACGACTGCGTGACGGGCAACCTCATCGAGTCCTACGGCACGAGCGTTCCGAAGGACGACTTCCGCATGGCGGCCCACCGTTGCGCGGACCTCATCTACACGCGCCTGACGGGCGAAGGGCCGATGTTCGCCTCGCAGCTCGCCTACGTCGCGCAGTACGCGAAGAACCGCTACGAACTCGTGATCACGGACTGCGACGGCGCCAATCCGCGCAGCGCCCTGCGCTCGCCCGAACCCATCATTTCGCCCGTCTGGTCGCCCGACGGCCGCCGCCTGGCGTACGTGAGCTTCGAGCACAAGAAGCCGATCGTGTACCTCCAGGATCTCACGACGGGTCGTCGCCGCGCGGTTGCGGCCTTCCCGGGCAACAATTCGGCCCCGGCCTTCAGCCCCGACGGCCGCCGCATGGCGGTCGCCCTTTCGCGCGACGGTCTGACGCAGATCTATCTCATCAACTCGGACGGCTCGGGGCTCGTGCGCTTCACGAAGAGCTACGGGATCGACACCGAACCCGTCTTCTCGAAGGACGGCCGCTGGATTTACTTCACGAGCGACCGGGGCGGCACGCCGCAGATCTACCGTCAGCCCGTCGAAGGGGGCGGTGCCGTCGAACGCGTGACCTTCGGTTCGAACTACGCCATCAGTCCCGACATCAGCCCGGACGGCACCCGTCTCGCTTACGTCTCCCGCATCGAAAACCGTTATCGCATCGCGGTGATGGATCTGGCCACGGGGCGCGATCTGCTCGTCACCTCCACGGAACGCGACGAGTCGCCGTCCTTTGCGCCGAACGGCCGCTTCCTCGTCTTCGCGACGGAAGAGGGCGGTCGCGGCGTGCTCGGGACGTGCTCGGCCGACGCCCGACTCTCGACCCGTTTGACGGGCGAAGGCGACATCCGCGAACCCGCTTGGGGGCCGGTCCTCAAATAACCATCAGAATCCATCACAAGGAGGTTTTTCATGATCGCTCAGTGGAAAGTTTTGGCGGGTGCCCTGGCGGCCGCCCTCGTGCTCTCGGGGTGCTCCTCCGTGTCGCTCGACGAAGGCGCCAAGGAAGGGACGCTCGCCGGCGAAACGCAGCAGACGCAGGCCGAGAATCCCTTCACGGATCCTTCGCATCCGCTCTCGCACCGCTCGGTTTATTTCGCGTTCGACTCCTACGACGTGCCGGCCGAATACGCTCCGTACGTCGAAGCGCACGCGAAGTGGCTCAACGAACATCCCGACGTCAACATCGTCATTCAGGGCAATACGGACGAGCGCGGCGGGCGCGAGTACAACCTCGCTCTCGGCCAGAAGCGCAGCGAAGCCGTGAAGCAGCGCATGCAGCTCCTCGGCGTGCCCGCTTCGCGCATCGAAGCGGTCTCGTTCGGGAAGGAAAAGCCCGTGGCCACGGGTTCCACCGAAGAGGCCTGGGCTCAGAACCGTCGTGCCGACATCGTCTATCCGCCGCAGTACACGACGGAAGCCGCTCCGTCGGCCCTGGCGACTCCGGCGCCCTGAGCGGGCGGCGCTTTCGCCGATACCGTTTGACGCCGCCGACCGGCCTCGGGCCGGTCGCCCGCGGCTTCCCGCGCCCGCGTACGAGCGGGCGCTCTTACGTTCAATGAAGGAAAAACCATGCAGAAGACGGCACGACTTTGGGCGGTTCGCCTTGCCTTTGCCGCCACCGTGGCCGCGGCGGCGAACTCCGCGTTCGCCTTTGCCGACGACGAGGCCCGCCGGGCCATTCTCGACCTTCGCGAAGAAGTGAAGACGCTCAAGGCGGATCTGAACATCACGCGCAACGCGCAGATGCAGCTCTCGAGCGAAATCAACGCGCTCAAGGAACAGAACCGTCAGTTGACGGGGCGCGTCGAGGAGCTCACGAACGCGCTCGCCGTGGAAAAGCGCTCGACCCGCGAGCTTTTCGGCTCGATCGACTCGCGCGTTTCCGCGTTCGAACCCGTGATGGTGGTGTTGAACGGCGAAACCGTTCAGGTTCAGCCCCAGGAAAAGGCCGAATACGACGCGGCCGTGCTCCTCTTCCAGGACGGAAACTTCAAGGAAGCCGCGGCCAAATTCTCCCGCTTCGCCGAAAAGTGGCCCGAGTCGCCCTATCGCCCCGACGCGCTTTTCTGGTGGGGTTCGAGCGCTTTCGGCGCCGAGCAATATAAGACCGTCATCAGCTCGCAGAACAGCCTCCTCAAGGCCTACCCGAAGCACCCCCGCGCCGCGGACGCGATGCTTCTCGTCGGTTCCGCTCAGGCCGCTTCGGGCAACCCCAAGGCGGCCGCGGCCACCTACCGCAAGGTGATCAAAACCTATCCGAAGTCGGACGCGGCGGTCACCGCCAAGCAGCGCCTCGGCAACTGACCGGGCGGGCGTCGGTTCGGTTTTTTCCCGACCGACAGGGCCCGACCGAGCTCGGGGCGGGCCCGAACGCCCTGTTACAATGCGAGATCGTCGGGGGCGCGTTCGCGCGAACGTCCCGACGATCGTCCCGACCCCCGGACCGACGGCCCGTTACCCCGTCAGACTCCCCTTTTTTTGAAAACAGAAGGATCTTATGACCGAATGCAAGACGACGCACGGCGTCAAGAAGCTCGGCTGCCCGCACCTGAATCGCGGTCTTGCCTTTACGAAGGAAGAACGCGCTGCCAACGGCCTTGAGGGGCTGCTGCCCGCCGCCGTGTCGACGGGTGACGAACAGGTTGCTCGCGTTAAGGAAATGATGAACCGGTTCGAACGACCGCTCGACAAGTTCCTGGTGCTCGACAGCCTCCATGCGACGGACGAAAACCTCTACTTCAAGATGCTCGTCGAACACACCGACGAGTGCATGCCGCTCGTGTACACCCCGACCGTGGGTGAGGTCTGCCAGAAGTTCAGCCACATCTACCGCTATCCGCGCGGTCTCTTCGTCTCGCTCGAACAGAAGGGGCGCGTGGCCGAACTCATCGCCAACTGCCCGCAGAAGGACGTCGACGTCATCGTCGTGACGGACGGTCAGCGCATTCTCGGTCTCGGCGACCTCGGCGCCAACGGCATGGGCATTCCCGTCGGCAAGCTTTCGCTCTACACGGCCTGCGCCGGCATCAATCCCTCGAAGACCCTCCCGGTGACGATCGACGTGGGTACGAACAACCCCGAGAACCTCGCCGATCCGCTCTACATCGGTCTGCGCCGCGAACGTGCCACGGGTGCCGACTTCGACGAACTCGTCGACGAATTCATCACGGAAGCCCGCCGTCGCTGGCCGAACGTGCTCGTGCAGTTCGAAGACTTCGGCAACCACAACGCTTTTGCGCTTCTCGAACGCTATCGCGACAAGATCCTCTGCTTCAACGACGACATCCAGGGCACGGCCGCCGTCGCGCTCGCGGGCGTCTACTCCGCCGTGCGCGTCTCGGGCAAGAAGTTCTCCGAGCAGCGCTTCCTCTTCCTCGGCGCGGGCGAAGCCGCCACGGGCATCGCCGACCTCATCGTCGACGCTCTGGTCGACGAAGGCATGCCGCGCGAAGAAGCCCGCAAGCACTGCGCGCTCTTCGACTCGAAGGGTCTCGTGACCGCGAACCGTACGGGTTTGGCCGCCAACAAGCAGCCCTACGCGCACGATCTCCCCGACTGCACGACGTTCCTCGAAGCCGTGAAGGCGATCCGTCCGACGGGCATCGTCGGCGTGGCCGCTCAGCCCAAGGCCTTCAACGAAGAAGTCCTCGCCGAAATGGCCGCGATCAACGAGCGTCCGATCATCTTCGCGCTCTCCAATCCCACGTCGCGCGCCGAATGCGACGCCGAAACCGCGTACCGTGCGACCGAAGGTCGCGCGCTCTTCGCGTCGGGTTCGCCCTTCGCGCCCGTCGATGTGTGCGGCCGCCACTTCGTGCCGCGCCAGGGCAACAACAGCTACGTCTTCCCCGGCCTCGGCCTCGGCGCCGTGTTCGCCAACGCCCGCATGATGCCGACCGGCATGTTCCTCGCGGCCGCCCGCGAACTCGCCGCGCTCGTCTCCGAAGAAGACCTCGCGCAGGGTTCGCTCTACCCGTCGCTCTCCGAAGTGCGTCACGTCTCGATGAAGATCGGTGCCGCCGTCGCGGCCTATGCTTACGAGCACGGTCTCGCCGGGAACGAACGCCCGAGCGACATCGAAGCGGCCGTCGCCGACTTCATGTACCGTCCGGAATAAGGACGGCTCGAACGGAGGGACGCTCGGTCCCTCCCCGTTCGGTTGATCGGGCCCGGAGCCACGCTTCCGGGCCCTTTTCCATAGTGCTTTCGCCCTTCGCACGCTCCAACGCCCCTTTTTCATGCACGACGACGCTCCCCTTGAGACTCACGCTTCGGTTGCGCCCGGTTCGGCCGGCGAGACGGTGCTCGCCGTCCTCTACGGCGAGCCCCTGAAGCGCTGTCCGACGGGGCTCTACATTCCGCCGGACGCCTTGCGCGTCATTCTCGAGCGCTTCGAGGGGCCGCTCGACCTGCTCCTCTACCTCATTCGCAGCCAGAAGTTCGACGTCATGGACATCCCCATGGCGACCCTGACGGATCAGTACATGGCGTACATGGAAATCGTGCGCCGATCGAACCTCGAACTCGCGGCCGCGTACCTCGTCATGGCGGCTACGCTCATGCAGATCAAAAGCCGCCTTCTGCTCCCGAAGCGCCCCGCGCACGACGAGGAGGGCCCCGAAGACCCCCGGGCCGAACTCATGGCGCGCCTTCTGGAGTACGAGCGCATCCGCGCCGCGGCCAAAAAGCTCGACGCGATGCCGCGCCTCGGGCGCGACTTCCAACTCGCACTCGGCGCGTGTCGGGACGAAAAGACGCTGCCCGACCCCGACGTCGACGCCCATGCGCTCGCCGAAGCCTGGATGGACGTCGTGGCGCGCGGCCGATTGCACGCCAACCATCGGGTGGCGCGTCAGGAGCTTTCCGTGCGCGAACACATGGCGGAAGTTCTGCGGCGCCTCTCGCGGGCGAGGTGGCTCACGTACGAGTCGCTGCTGCGGGAGTCGACCGACGGGAACCCGAAGGAAAACGCGGCCGTTTGGTGCCTCGCGCTTCTGGAATTGGCCAAGGAGCACATGGTGCGCATCACCCAGGCCACCCCCTACGGGCCGATCTACGTGACGCATGCGGCGGCCGAGGGCCTGCAGGAGCGGCTCTTCGACGAACCCGCGCCCGACGGCGAAGCGCCGCCCGAAGACGACGTCTTTGCCTGAGCGGCCTTTCGGGCGGGAAGAATGCGTTTCGGTTGAGGTATTACGAGGACGGGCGGGCAAAACCCCCCGAAGGCACGTCGAAGGAATCGGTGAGAATGGTTTGACGGACGAATCGATCCGAACACCACCATCCAACACCGGGAGGCATCATGCAGAGACGCGCTTTTCTTCGTACCTTGGGAACGGGCCTTGTTGCCGGGGGCGCCCTCATGATGCTCGGCGGCTGCGGGAAGGAAGCGCCCGCGGGCGAAGCGGGCGCCGCGACGGGCGCTCGGACGGCTGAAACGACGATCCGCGTGGGCGTGACGGCCGGTCCGCACGCCGACATCGTGACGGAAGCGGCGAAGGTCGCCAAAGAGCGCGGCCTCACCGTCGAGGTCGTCGAATTCACCGACTACGTGACGCCCGATACGGCGCTTGCCGACGGGAAGCTCGACCTTGCGGTCTATCAGCACCGTCCCTTCCTTGAGAACTTCAATGCCAAGCAAAACACCGACCTCAAGGTGGTGGCCGACGCCGTGATTCAGCCGATGGGCTTTTATTCGCGTCGCATCAAGTCGGTCGACGCCCTCCCCGAAGGGGCTCGCGTGGCGATCCCGAACGACCCCTCGAACGGCGGGCGCGCGCTTTTGCTTCTGGAGAAGGCGGGGCTCCTCGTTCTGGAGAAGAACCGCGGTACCGAAGCGACCGTCGCCGACATCGTCGAAAATCCGAAGAAACTCAACATTCTCGAACTCGAAGCGGCGCAGCTGCCGCGCAGCGTCGACGATCTGGAGATTGCCGTGATCCCGATGAATTACGTGATCAGCGCGGGTCTCTCGCCCGAGAAGGACGGATTCTTCTTCGAAGACATGCAGGCGCCCTACGCCCTCATCATCATCGCATCGCGCCCCGACAACACGGAAAGCGCCGCGGTGAAGACCTTCGTCGAATCGTACCGTTCGCCGCAGGTGGCCGAATTCGTCAAGGCGACCTTCCGCGGGGCTGTGAAACCCTCCTGGTAAAAGGACCTCAAGCCGTATTTTGCTCCAAGCAAAAAGGCCCCCGAACGCGCGTCGGAGGCCTTTTCGTTGTGTGCTCGGCATGGGCACGTTCTCAAGGGTG
>UMGW01024355.1_pt1 | contig 11500 bp, 12 predicted proteins | sample 1965371 | NCBI WGS metagenome assembly UMGW01 (sample SAMEA4836082, study PRJEB28245) | human gut metagenome | biome: gut microbiome; material: fecal sample | place: Denmark | collected 2008
CCGCTCCAGTTCGGCAGCATCTTCCGCCCATTTGTGTAGATCCGCTTCCTTGAAAGCCTCGAAGGTTTCTTTTGCCTTTTTGTCCATTTCCTGAAGCTCTGTAAGCTGCCCCTTTTGCTCTGTTCCGGCGGCATACAGTTCAGAAATGGTCTTTTTGAGCGCAGCCTGTACCTCCGGCAGCGTTTCTTCCGTCACACGGCGATGACAGGTGGGACAGTCCATACCGGCATGAAATGCCTTGTATGCCACGGACTCCCGCTTATACCGTACGCCCAGGTCATTGACCTTGGCCGAAATCTCCGCCAGCGGCTCGGTAAACTTGGACTGATACTGCTCAGCCTGTCTGCAGACGATTTTTTCACGCAGCGCGTGAAGCTCTTTTTGCCGCTGTACCGTATCGCCGCGTTCATCACGGGCCATCTCATCGTATCGCTGACTCAGTTCGACGAGCCGTTCTTGCATTTTGGCAGTATCGAGGCCGGCAAACTGTTTTTCCGCCAACGCCTCAATCTCATTTTGAAGAGCCGTAATGCCCTCCGAAAACTCCACCTGCATCGTTTCATACTGTTTCTCTTGGGTTGCCGCCAGATCCTTTTGCCCACCGAGATAGGTGATACGCTCCTCCAACTCGCGGATCTCCGCACGACGTCCCTTGAGATAGGCGTCAGGCGAAAGGATCACCTCATCTTTCAGGGACGCCTGCACCGCACTGGGGAGCTGTGCGAGGATTGTCTCCTGCGGAATGAACGGTAGATACCGTTCCAGAAGATTCTTACCATTTGTTCCCAACTCCTCGATAAAATACAGGGGATTAAGGATAGAGAGGAATACATCCCGTTCCCCAAAGAGGTCGGTCAGGTCAAGCTGACGGATGGTATGACCGTCGTAATAGATGGACATATCGTTATTTCGGCGGATACGGGTCAATTCGTGGGTAATCCCATTTTCATCCACAAAACGCATCTGGATGGTCACATCAGGATTTTTCTCGTTGTGAAGCCGGTCAAGACCGCGTTCTCCAAAAAACGGGAGTCCGGTCACGGCAAACGCGATGGCGTCCGCAATACTGGTTTTTCCCCGGCCATTTCCTCCGGTAATGACGGTGGGATCACCGAAGGTCAGTTCCGTAGGTTTTTCATAGGACTTGAATCCCGAAATACTCATACTGGTAATCTGAAACTGCTCGATCTTTTTCAACTGTCTGCTCCTTTCGTTTGCTCAGGGCAGCTTTTTATGCTGCCTGCTGGCCCTGCTGATAGACGTCATAGGACTCCAGCACACAGAACACCACGGTATCCTGCTTGCGGGTTGTGAGCCTTACATGAGAAAGCTGCGTACCCGGCGTCAGCTCGGGACGTATCCCCCGGACATAGGCATAGGTCTGCTTTTTCTCCGGCGTTTCCAGATTGACCAGCGTATTGCTGCCACTCATGCCGCCCTGTACCTTCGCGGCCAGGACTGTGTAGATGTCCTCCTCGGGCATAGCCTGCGCGGTATTGCGGAACGGAACGGTCTTTCCGGTGGGTTCAGCGGTATGTTCCTGCTTTTTGGAGCCCGCCTGCGGTTTCTGCTGCGCCGAGCGATTCTGGGGCTCAGCAGATTGCTGCGCTGTGCCGCCGCTGCGCTGATCCTGTACAGGTGCGGAGGACGGCTGCTTATCACCTGCGGCCTTCTGCTCCGGCGCGGTCTTAGGCATCAACAGAGATTGAATACCGCTCGCTGCGGCAGGCTCAAGCCCCAGCTTTTTAAGCGCGTTCAAATAAGCGTCATCCAGCTTTTTCCGCTCACTAGCCTTAATAATGTAGCTGCGTCCCCGGCGCTCGATGTCCACCCATACGGTGTCGAGGCTGTAGAGGACACGTCCGATGCCCCATTGGTAGGCAGCTCGCTTCATGCTGTCGGAGAGGCCGCCTTTGATGGGTTCAATGTCCGAATCCTCAGCGCCGTCCCATTTGGTAATGAAGCCCTTGCCTTCAAAGTAAATGGCAATGCCGCAGAGCTGTGCGTCCTTTTTCCCATTGGAGTGCCACGGCTTGAACTCGTTGTACCAGTTTTCCGGGCCGCAGACCTCGTCCAGCCGATTCTGGATGGCGCGGTTGGTCACATAGGGGACCGCCATGCCTCGCATCGATTCCTCGATCGTATTTTGCAGGCGCCATTCCAGATCCTCCGGAGCAAAGGGCTTTGCAAGCGCTGTCTGCATTTCTCTGGTGTCTTTTTCTGTCAATTTTTTACCTCCTAAGAATAAAATCACTCAATGTGCGGCCATTGGGGACAAGAATATCCGTATAGTAGTAGGAAGGGTCCTTGTCCTTGAGATGTTCCAGCAGCGCTTTGTGGTCAAGCCCCTTTTGATTATGCGCGGAGTAGAACATATCGTCATTGTCGGGCAGTCCCAGCAAATACCTTGGAAAATTCTTCATCGCTGAAAGCTTTTTGTATCGCGGCAGGATGTTATTGCCTGTGCATACCCTTTCGTCTTCGTAAACATTGGAAAAAGGATAATAAAACATGGGCGTATCCCCATCTTGGCAGCCCAACTGGTATAAACGGTCAACGCTCTGATCGCTAAAGCGCACGGTGTAAAACTCATCATCTGTTTCTTCCGGTTCTTCATCGAAAAAAGCCCATAGCAAATCGTACATGATCATGTCAGGGTCTTCCTCGTCCACCTCTGGGTAATCCCGAATGATCGCGTTGACCATATCGGCATCGCTGGTGTGAAGATATTTTAAGATCCGCAAGAAAAGCAGAATATCCCATTCATATTCGTTGTCATACATGGGCGCACCTCAAAAGAAGGTTCGATGCAGCAGCCGGAAGGTCTGCGCTTTTTTACTATTGCCGGCCAAGGCTGCGATCCAGCCGCTTTCAGTGCGTCGACAAATATCATTCAAGCCTTCAGGTGTGACCTCCTCCATTTCAAAGGCCAACCAGTTGATCATAGCCAGGTTCAATACGCCATCTTTCTTTACTGTGTCCATCACCGTCTGGAGGTAAGGGCTGTACTTTGGTTCGGGAAGTATAGTTTCTTTCGCAGGTACCTCATGGAGTAACTGCGCAAAGCGATCTCTATGAAACTCAAGCATCCTTGATCGCCTCCTGCCCAAAGCTGACCATGCACAGGGCGTACTGGTCCAAATTCTGCATAATCTCACTGCGCTCCTGTTCAGATGCAGATGCCCGGCCGAGCGAGGCATAGTAAATGCCGCAATCAGGGATAGGCGCTCCTTCTTGAATCAGAATGTTCCAGACCGTGTGCGCCAGCAGCTCGGGATCGCTGCCATCCACAACCGTAGAGCAAAGCAGCATATCACCGATCTTCTGCGCACCGCCGAGATCCGCTTTACGGAGCATTCCCGCAGTATGGAAGGCAACCGCCTCCCGCTGCGCCTCCTCGCCAGCCGCAAGTAGCTGGCGAAACACCTCGGGTTCCTGTTTCCCGAGTACAACTCCAAAGGGGCGGGAAATCTTATGCTCCCACACGCCATTCGATGGGTTGAACTGTCGGTACAGCTTTCCGAGTTCTGGGCGCAACAGGTTCGTTACCGTTCCCCACGCCTGTAAACGCAGGGATTCATCCGTTCCGGCGAGGCCGCTTATAGAAACGACGATCACCATAATTCCTGTCCGGCAAAGCGTACATACGGAAATGTGCAGCTGCCAACGCATTCTTTAAGATAAGTGAGTTCCCGCAGCAGTTCATCCGTCTGCACCGTAATGACTTCCCGATAGACCTTGGGGATCGCGGCGTCGGGATCATAGGTGTCCACGCCATATCTGCGGACATACAATTTCAGCGTCTCGTCCGAAAAACACACCTTATGAGCGCCGATCTGTACCGCAACTTCATTTTCTCCAAATGCCCTTAGATGTGTGAGCGCATCGCCCAGCAGCAGACATGGCACGGGGAAAACTGTATCCGGCTGCGCGTCACAGGCCATGCGGCGTCCATCCAACGAAAAAATGCGGTCTTCCCGAAACTGGACACAAGCACTCTGCGGCCGGCGGTCGAGGCATCCCTTTTCCGCGGCATAGCGTACGCGCTCGATCCTGTGGAAAAGCGCGGCGGCATTCACGCGCAGGGACGCGCCCTCCTCTACGGTTCCACACTCCGGATAATCTTCATAGGAGGCAGTAGAAAACTCCGCGGCTCTCTGCTCGCAGAGCACTTCTATCTTTCCATCCTTTTCGTCCTTTGGAACAAAGGTGATCGCCAGTTCTCCCTCAAAATGAGCGCAGGCTTTCATCACGTCCTTTGTTCTGGAAAAAACAAAGGACATATCATCGCCGCGAGCGGGGAGTTCCGCTACGAGCCATGTTTCAAGGTCTGTCGCTGTCAGCGTACACCGCCCATTCTGAATGCAAACCGCGATCTCCTCCAGAATGGGAATCGGATTTTTTCGCAGAACCTTACTGACCTTGCTCATCGCGTCCGAGAACGCTCTGGCATCTACCGTGAACCTCATCATGCTGCTTTCCTCCTCGGCTGTTTTTCCAGTACCGTCTGCATTCGGATTGTCCTTGTGGAAAAATCCGTCTGAAGCGCGAGGTTCTCCCCGTGGGTCAGAATGTTGTAGACCATCGTTAGAACAGCGGTAGCCGCCGTGACGTTGGCGACGATGCTCTGCGGATCTGCCTGAGCGGCCTCTGCACAGCTTACTTCCGAGGGAAACCTGTCTGTGATTTTCAACATCTCCGGGTGGACACCGCCGATGGGTCTTCTCACAGTACGCCCGTTTTTCCTTACACCGCAGACCACTTGGCCGGTATAGCTGCCGTTGCCGCTGTCGATGTAGATGAGATCTATGCTCTTTTTGAAAGCCTCATGGCAGAGCTGACGCGTGCGGTTATTGTCCACGCACCCCAGCAGGAGAACCATCTCTCTGACTTTTCTTCTCGGATAGTCGTCCGTTTCCCATTCTCCCGGTTCGATCAGGGGCATAAGCTCCGGGAGCGTTTCAATGAAATTGGGAACATACTCAGTCTCCATTCCCAACACGGCGGAGTAGCGCTCCGAGAGCACACGGGCCTTGTTTTCTCCAAGGTCCGCTTCGACGAAGTTCTGTCGGTCAAGGTTTTTTGCCTCGACAAGATCTCCGTCGCAGATGATAAACCGTGCCGGGCGGTCAAGCATGTGCAGCAGGCGAAAGAGGTACGGCGCAACATAGCCGCCTGTTCCGCCCGCGCCCAGCATCACGACCTTTACCGGACAATCCATTGGGAATTTCATCACCACACCTCCGAAAGAAACTCTCGAAGGCTGCGCTTCTTCTCTTTTTTCGGCAGGGTCCTGCGGATACTGACCTGCTCCAGCCATTCCTGCGGGAACGGCTGCTCCAGCCCCTCAACGACCTCAGCGGGATCAATGGGGACGAAGCTGTCGCCGCAGAAGATACGGGCCTTGAGCGTCGGATAAAAATGGTCAAGCTCTCCGAGGACAAAATAAAGTCCCGTGGAGCGCTCGTCACGGTCATCCTTGCCGGAGAAAAAGGCCTCCATGCTGTTGTGGGAGTGGATATCGGCATAGCAGATATACCGCTCTTCATCGTCATAGGGGCAGCCGCGAAGATCCGCCTCCACTTCCTCCTTGCAGACGCTCTGTTTGGGAACATAGGCGAAAAAGCGTTTTTCCGCCTTATCCCAGTAGATCAGAGCCAGAGCCTCGTTTTCCTCGTTCTCCGTCATAAAGGTGCGGAAGAAAGCGATGATTTGGCCCATTAGCTGAGCGGGTATCTTCGGCAGAGCCGGGGTAAACCCGGCTCTGATCTCCGAAAAATCTGCTACATTGTTTTTGGGGGCGATAAACTCGCCCTGCTCCATCTTGCAAAGCTCATAGATCCTGCCGTTGCGGGCGGGAACCAGGCAGATGACCTTATCCGATGCCCGCGCCTCCTCCAGGGAGCCGAATTTTCCCTTATAGGCGGCGTTGCCCTTGGTCTTCATCTCCACCTTAGGCTTCACATAGCAGCAGGGATTTTTTTCTTTTGTCTTTTTGAGGGCTTCCAGAAATTCACGGGAGCGCTCGATGGTCTCCTTCATGGAGATGATCGTTGTCCCCTTGGGATCCTTGACCTCTTTTCGGATACCGCAGTATTCCACGCTCCACGATACCCGCTTACCTTCCTCAAGGTCGGTAAAGTCCTCGGATTTGCGGATACGCAGTTCCTCAAAGGTCATGGAGGGGTCCTCGATCTCATCTTTGACGCCCTTGTGATAAAAAACAGGCGGCTTTTCCAAAAGCCCTTTCTTAGTGTTCTCCGCCGTTTTCTTCTCAAAGGCCGCAGCGATGGGGTTTTCTGCGTCCGTGTTCACCTCCGGCTGCGCGGGTGCGGGCTTTTCCGCAGGCGTGGCAGCGGTAGGCTTGGATGCAGAGGCCACAGGTGTTTCAGGCTCCTTGGGTATCGGGGCGGGCGCTGCGGCAGGTTCCAGTGCAGGCGCCGGTTCAGCAGATTCCGCAGTCGGCTCCTGCGCTTCGGGTGCCGGAGCGGGTACTGCGGCCTCCACAGGCGAGGCAAAGGGATTACCTTGGTCTACCGTACCTGCGCTATCCTTGAAGATCGCTGCAATGTCCAACCCTTCCTCATCGGAAATCTCGCCAAAAGGCCACGCGCTGTTGCTGGATTCACTCATAAATGCTTGCTCCTTTCGATTTTGGGACAAAAAAAGGCCGCAACTGCTCCCATGAGCAATTACGGTTTTTCTTATCCTTATTTCATTCCAGTTCGTCCGAGTCTCTGACGGAGGGCGCAATGACCCCCTTTCCGTCGCCGTTCCTCCCTAACTTACTCCGCCCTGACTTACTTCGCCCTGAAATACAGTTTTATTCTACTACCCTTATACCTTTCCTGCATAGTTGGAGGTTTTCCATAGTCCCGAGTTTTCTCAAATAATGCCTTGTGACTTCAGCAAATAGAGTTTATACGTTTACAATCCGTTACACTGCCCTCCTTTTGATAATTGAACGATATATCATTAAAAGTAATGACTCTTGTCGTTCTATCGCTGTATTATGTTCTTGATATGTCTCTGTCCAACGACAGATTGTACAAGTCTTGTGCTATATATTTCATAGAAATGTCAAAATATCAATAATCATGGAAATAATGTGAGAAAATGTGGCATATTTGCATTTATAGGATAAAAGAAAAATTCTTAAAAATGATAGTTGAATGCACAACCACTCTAATTCCATTTTTGCCGTTTCAATTAAATCAGGAACGGAAATCAGGGGGGGTAAGTCCAATGTTCTAATGTTATGTTGTACGTTCTAAAAATATAGTTTCTTATGAGATAGTAATTCGCATTTGTATTTAGAGAAAAGGAGGCCAGAAAACATGAAAAACGCGCGTAACTTTTATTATCGCTTGATTTGCGCTTGCTTAGTTTTAGCCGTTATAGGGAGCAACACACTTGTCTTTGCCTCTAGTCCTGATGATATTCATAGTCAAGAAAACAATTTCTGTCAGGAACTAAGCGGTATTCCAATCTTTTTTGATTTTGTTGCACCCATTAACTCAGATTCAAAACAATCCTCGCTATCCCTATCGGACTCAAATGAAATTTATACAGATACTGAAGCAATTGTAAATGAGCAATTAGAAATATGTGAATCTATGCAGCTTTCAACCACAGAGCGACAAATCGTGTATGCCCAGAGCCCCTTTTATCAGACATTAGAAAGAGCAGAAAAAATCATAGCTGATGGTGGGCTTGTAAAAGGAATCCATTTTCTATTTCCTATTGCAGAAAATGGAAGCGATTTGTCAGTGAGTACTATTCTATCCAGCAATGATTGGCGCGATTATACAATGCCCTTAAGAACATATAATGGATATGAATTTCGATATCTTGATTCATATGTTGATGGGGAGACTGGATACATTAATGTAGATGACATAGGAACTGTTGAGTGGAGAAAAGTTGTAAGTTCGGGATTAAAAGCACTATTTCCTACCGTCGTTTCGGCTGCAGGCGCACCAGTCGTAGGAAACGCCCTCGGGGTTTCAATTACACTTAGTGATACAATCTCCCCATTAAGTGTTCGACCCAACTTAACCTATTCATATAGTGCAGTATCTTATGTCAAATATAACGCGATATATAGAAACTATATGCGTTCGTTCTATATTAGTGACAAAGACAACCTTATACCCGGCTATGATTTTTATATTGTCGGAGCGGCTGAAAAAGTTGAAGTAGACAATCATATTTCTACACGGTGGCCTACTATTGATAGCTGGGACACTTATAGCGGTCAGGTTGGTTCAAGACATACCATCTCAACTCCAGGTTTCTACGGATCCTCATCTTTTCTTTCAAGTCTTATTCAAAGCTATCAACTTCAGCGAAACTATTATGAAAATATAGAATTAAAAAAAGAATTGATTAACATTATACTGAATTCCAGCTACTAACCTGGTAGTTAATAGACTATATTTCCAACACATGTTTTAGGAAATATACCCCATAGATGTTTCAACCTTGATACCTCCAAAGCAACTATACACAGAAATGATGGTTGATGAACTTCTTAACAAGTGCAACTAACTAAGGCGGTAAACAATACCCCCTTTGCACTTATTCTAACAATTTTGACCACAAATATAGGATAGGGCACAGTAGATAACTGTGTCCTATCCTATCTATCCTATAATATAATGGGAGGCGATTTTAATTTGATGCGGAACATGGCACAACGACTGTTTAAAGGCAAGCGGCTTATATATCTTTCGATAATACTCTTAGCCCTCGTTCTACTGAATTTAGGATTAAGTGTTATTATGCGTTGGCAAAAGCAGGAAACTTGTGAAAGCATTGCTGATGTTTGGAAAGATGTAGGCCACCTTGTATCTCAGAAATATGACACAGATATGGATTTGATCCATAATTTGAGTTTAGTTAAAATCTATTTTAAGTCTAATCTTTTAGATGGAATTCTATATGAGTGGCGTTATATAGAAAAGAGCGGATTACTCCCCCCCACAGCACAGACCACAAAATATATAAGTTTAGATGCTGAAGGGCAAAATAACTCAAGTCCACAGAATGGAGAATCTTATTCGATTCCTATGGTGCTGATAATCAGCGCTGAAGAAACAATATTCCACAACAATCCTAACTTCTTCGATTATACTAAGAAAATTAGCACCGTTGATGTCGATGGTAGAGCTATTTATTCGGTTGAAAACGGTTCGCTTTTGTGGAAAGGATATACTTCAGAAATTGTATTTTCTGATTGCATAATAGAACCACAAAATCGGATAGAAAATCAAAAAATCTTAAAAGGCGAATTTTATGAAACTGTCAAAGCTGAATATTCCTCTATCAGTTCAGACATTGCGATAGAAGACAGATGTGGAGACGAAATCTTTTTAGACCTTGGGATATTGCAGAATCAATGTCAATGATCTTTGCTCATTCTGATTTTTCAATTGCTTAAAACTCCTTCTCCGTCATAGTGCAGAATTACCATTGTTCAGGTCGGGCGAAAATATCCCCTTCGCGTCGGGAAAAGCAAGCCAAATGTAGCCGGAAATTAAAAGCCACTACCATAGCTCTTTCAAACCTTGTACACTGGAAAGTGCCAACAGCCCAGTGGAAAGGAGCGTAATGAAAGAGCCAAGTGGTAATGGCTATGTGCCGATTATAGCACAAGCCATAGAAGAAATGAAAGCAGAATGGGGAGATACATTCTCTCTGGAGCAAGTCAACTTAGCTGAGCTCGAACGCCGTACCGGCATCTCCCGTGGAAAGTTACGTCGGCTCAAGAAGAACGGCTTTCAGGATAGCATCTGAAACAGCAATTCCGGAAAACACAAGATCACCAAACTTACCGGCTATAGTGGAATCATTGACACGCTGTTAGATAAGGTAAGATAAGTTGCGCAAAAAGGAAAATACATAAAAGAAGACATAGTTTGCAGACTCTGGTAGAATGAAGTTACCACACAAACATTCGAAAGGAGACTGCAAACTATGTCCGAGAAAATTGTACAGCTAAACGAGGAAGTAATCAAGAGTCAGATCAAGGAATTGGTCCATGGCAGCGTAGAAGAGACTCTGAACGAGCTGCTGGAAAAAGAGGCGGTGTCCCCCTAACGCAGGCAGTCCGCTACGAACACAGCGAGGCACGGCAGGGCTACCGCAGCGGGCACTATGACCGGAACCTCACCACGACCTCCGGAGACGTTACGCTCCATATGCTCCGGCTCAAGGGCGTGTCCTTCGAGACAGCCATCATCGAGCGGTATCGCCGCCGCGAGAGCAGCGTGGAGGAGGCGCTCATCGAGATGTACCTGGCAGGCGTCTCCGTGCGCCGTGTGGAGGACATCACCGAAGCCCTGTGGGGCAGCAAAGTCTCGCCCGCCACCATCAGTGAACTGAACAAGAAAGCTTACGTCCACATTGAGGACTGGCGGAATCGTCCTTTACAAGGCGGCCGCTACCCGTATGTCTGCGTGGATGGCATCTATCTGCGCCGCAACTGGGGTGGAGAATACGAAAATGTCGCCATTCTGGCGGCAATTGCCGTGAATGAGGACGGTTTTCGTGAGGCTCTGGGCGCTGCCGAGGGCATGAAAGAGGACAAGGCCAGTTGGGTCAGTTCCTTCCAGTGGCTTCGTGGGCGCGGCCTGAACGGCGTGAAGCTCATTGTCGGCGACAAGTGCATGGGAATGTTGGAGGCCGTGGGCGAAGTATTCCCAGATGCCAAATACCAGCGCTGCATCGTGCATTTCTACCGCAATGTTTTCTCCGTTGTACCCCCAAATCAAAGGTCAAGATCGTGGCGAAGATGCTCAAGGCGATCCACGCGCAGGAGAGCAAGAAAGCCTCCCGTGAGAAGGCGAAAACCGTGGTTGCCGAACTGAAAGCGCTGAAGCTGAAGGAGGCTGCCAAGAAAGTCGAAGATGGCATCGAGGAGACGCTGACCTACTGCGATTTTCCCAGCGAACACTGGACGCGTATTCGCACCAACAATGTGATCGAGCGGCTGAACCGTGAGATCCGCCGCCGGACCCGCGTGGTGGGGACATTCCCGGATGGGAACTCTGCCCTGATGCTGGTCTGCGCCAGACTTCGCCACGTGGCGGGCACCCAGTGGGGCAACAAGAAATACATGAATATGAAGCATCTGGAGGCGACTCTGGACGACACCTCTATTGCCGGCTGATTTCATTCAGCCGGGGTCTGCAAACACTTTTGCACACAGGACTCTCTGCTGATAGAATAATACGATTAATAAAAGCTTGTATGAAATGAAAGGTTCACCACGTACGATTCTGATTGATTCTTTGGATGAAAGTCCCATTGGCTACTCGGCTGAGAGGTCGGTCGATCAACCTCCCACTCGATTAAGAATTTATGCGGATTATAAATTAGCTAATCAGAACATCCTGCTTAATAATTATGTCTTTTGAAAGATAAATATAATCCAAAGCACTTTGAAATGATTTATTGTTTGCTCTCCACTCTTTTGCACAACTTATTAAATCGTACT
>UMGW01024340.1_pt1 | contig 11416 bp, 9 predicted proteins | sample 1965371 | NCBI WGS metagenome assembly UMGW01 (sample SAMEA4836082, study PRJEB28245) | human gut metagenome | biome: gut microbiome; material: fecal sample | place: Denmark | collected 2008
AAGAAACCCGCAAGCTGGAGGAACTCTGCAAACAGATTATCGAACTGACAAAGCGGTTCGAGAAGGAGTATCTCACTAAAAAGGAATAACATCATGGTGCCGAATATTACATCAGGTAGTTCATTCTATGGAGTGATTGCCTATAATAAGATAAAGGTGGACGACGGTACGGCAAAGGTATTGTGACATCCAAAAATTGCGGCTGACACTTCGGGGAATGTTCCGATTGAAAACTGCGTGCAGGCTTTCGAGCCTTACATCGCACTCAACTCACACGTCAGGAAACCGGTTATCCATATCTCATTAAATCCTTCCCCGAAAGACATTCTTTCGGAAGAACAAATGACGGTACTGGCTCAGGAGTTTATGGAAAAATTCGGTTACGGGAACCAGCCTTATATAGTCTGGCTGCACGAAGACATCGACCGCAAACACATGCACATCGTTTCGGTACGTATCAACGAGAAAGGAGAAAAGATAGACCACAACCGGGAGGCCATCCGGGCACAGAACATCTGTCGGGAAATGGAAGTGAAGTACGGGCTTCATCCCACGCTCGGAGAACATGGCGAAAGGGAACTACTATCCCTGCAAAAAGTGGATTATCCGAAAGGTGACGTAAAAGTACAGGTAAAGCATACCGTCCGTACCTTGTTGGAATGCTACAACTGCCATTCGCTTGCCGAATACAATACTCTTTTGAACTTTTATAACGTAACCGTTTATGAAGTCAGGGGAAATGTGGACGGGAAGGAATACCACGGCATCATGTATGGAGCTTTGGATGATAATGGACAGTCGGTAGGCACCCCTTTTAAATCCAGCAAGTTCGGCAAGGCTTTCGGTTATGAAGCACTACAAAAGAAATTTGCCGCTTCCACTGAAAAGGTGAAGAAGGACAACCTCGCAGAAAGGACAAGGCAGGAAATCATCAAAGCCATGCAGGACATAGGCACGAAAGAGGATTTTGCCCGCAGGCTAAAAGAGGCGGATATAGAGGTCGTTTACCGTATCAATCCCGAAGAACGTTTGTACGGTATCACTTTTATAGACCATACCTGCCGGACTGTATTCAACGGTTCACGCCTGGGTAAAGCCTTTTCTGCCAATGTGTTCAATGAACTGTTCAACAACCCGGATGCAGACCGTGAACGGCTGATACTGCCAACCCGGCAGGAAGCATCCCAGCAGGATGGAGATACGGAACGAGAGGAAAGACAAGAGAGGGAAGAACGGCAGGAACAGCAGCACCGCCGGCAGCCGGAAACTTCCGAAAGTCTGATTAACACATCCGCACTGGGTGCCGTTGATATATTCTCTGTGCTTATGGAAGACGACCATACTCACGAGTATATTGACCCGTCTTTTCTCTATGGACGAAAGAAAAAGAAGAAAAAGCGCAGGCGCAGATTATAATATAATAATGTATAGAACAAAAGTCTAATTTCAAATTTACGATTATGCAGAATGAAGATGATTTAAGAGGTCTTGCCAAAGTCACGGACTTTATGCGGGCCATCAGTTTTTTATTTATGGCAATACACATCTATTGGTTTTGTTACGGCTGGCTTTACGAAATGGGCTGAACGCTCGGTATAGTGGACAGGATACTTTCCAACTTCCAACGCACTACCGGGCTGTTCTCATCCCTGCTTTATACAAAGCTGTTTTGTGTCCTCTTCCTCGGTCTGTCCTGTATGGGCAATAAAGGAGTAAAGAAACATGAAATCACATGAAGGCAAATCATCATTGCGGCCATAGTGGGCGCAATACTGTTTTTCTTTAATTGGTGGTTACTCTCCATCAATGCTTCATCGGGTGTTTGTGCAGTACTTTATACTACAACTTTAACCGGCGGTTTCTTTTCTTTGTTGGCATCCGGCTTATGGATAAGTCGTTTGCTCAAAGGTAATCTGTTGGAGGATGTTTTCAACCGTGAGAACGAATCGTTCATGCAGGAAACCAAGTTAATGGAAAACGAGTATTCCGTTAATCTGCCAACCAAGTTCTGGTATAGGGGCAAGGAATGGAAAGGCTGGATAAATGTAGTGAATCCTTTTAGGGCCAGCATGATTTTAGGCACACCGGGTAGCGGTAAGTCGTATGCCGTGGTAAACAATTATATAAAGCAGGCAATCGAGAAGTCCTATGCACTCTATATATACGACTTTAAGTTTGACGATTTATCGGTTATAGCTTACAATCATCTGATCAAGTATCGGCACCGCTACAAGATACCGCCCAAGTTCTATGTGATAAACTTCGACAACCCACGCAAGAGCCATCGCTGTAATCCATTGGCTCCGGAACTGATGACGGACATTTCGGATGCTTACGAATCCAGCTATACAATCATGCTTAACTTGAATAAAAGTTGGGTGCAAAAGCAGGGGGACTTTTTCGTGGAATCTCCGATTGTATTGTTTACGGCCATAATTTGGTTCTTAAAAATCTATGAAGGCGGCAAGTTTTGTACGTTCCCTCATGCAATCGAATTGCTTAATAAAAGGTATGAAGACGTCTTTACTATCCTGACAAGTTATCCCGATTTGGAGAATTATCTTAGTCCATTTATTGACGCATGGAAAGGTGGAGCGAGTGAGCAGCTCCAGGGCCAGATAGCAAGTGCTAAAATCCCACTGTCCAGACTGATAAGTCCCCAGTTATATTGGGTAATGTCCGGCAGTGACTTTACACTGGATATTAATAATCCAAAAGAGCCGAAAGTATTATGTGTGGGTAACAACCCGGACAGAATTTCCATTTACGGTGCGGCCTTGGGACTTTATAACTCTCGTATCGTCAAGCTGATAAACAAGAAGAAACAACTGAAAAGTTGTGTGATTATTGATGAGCTACCAACTATCTTCTTTAAAGGTCTGGATAATCTGATTGCCACGGCACGAAGCAATAAAGTTGCGGTCGTGTTAGGCTTTCAGGATTTCAGCCAGTTGAAACGCGACTATGGAGACAAAGAGGCCGCTGTCATCATGTCAACTGTGGGCAATGTTTTCAGCGGTCAGGTAGTGGGTGAAACGGCCAAAACCTTGTCGGAAAGATTTGGGAAAATCCTGCAAAAAAGAGAGTCCATGAGCATCAACCGCAACGATACGTCCACTTCCATCAACACGCAACTGGACAGCCTGATACCTGCATCCAAAATCAGTACATTGAGTCAGGGAATGTTTGTCGGTGCCGTAGCCGACAATTTCGGTGAAACGATAGAACAGAAGATTTTTCATGCGCAAATAGTAGTGGATAATGATGCAGTCCAAAAGGAAACCGCGGCCTACCAGTCCATACCCGAAATCAGCAGCTTTCTGGACGAGAACGGCAATGATACAATGGAAGAGCAGATACAAGCAAACTACCGGCAAATCAAGCAGGATATTGTCGAACTGGTAGAGAACGAACTGATCCGTATTGAAAATGACCCGGCACTCAAACATCTATTGGGAGGTAATGAAGGAGTGCAGGCTTAATCCTGAAACGGCGTTCTAACAAGATGTTTCCCACGGCACATTACGGCAATCCCGGAAGCTACGTAGGCTTCACTTCCGCAAATTGCCGTAAAGAGCCGTTTTAGGAAAGGACAATGTAACTTTACCCTTTGAGAACATAGCGGTAATTGTTTTAAATGTCACAATTTGACACTGTAAATCGAATCCCTTCATTGTTATAATATTGATAATAAAGCAAATACCCTGTATGATTATATCGAATTCACGTTAATGTAGCTAAATAAATTGCTTGGCAAATAAATTACATTATTAATTATTGGAGATGATTAACAGGAATTTAGTATCTTTGCACCCAATGTAGAACGATAAATTGTGATTTTCATGAAGACAACGTCATATTATATAAAAGCACGGTTTTTTCCGACATTACTTACCGTTATTCCATTGTTAATATTGGTCAATGTAATAATAGCACCTGTTTATCATAATAGCTTAAGTCAAATTTTTGACATTCTCCCCATAATAACAAATTTGGGGCTCTCTGGAGCTTTGATTTTTCTGATGGTGCAGGTCAATCGACTGGTCTCAAAAGAAGTTTTTCAACGTTTTTACTTTAAAGATGAAATTAATATGCCTACTACTAATCATCTGCTTTGGTCAAACTCTAAAATAGATAACCAAACCAAAGCCATGATTAGAGAAAAAATACAAACTCATTACAGTATAACGCTAATGGATGAAGAAAGTGAAACCTTGAATGAATTAACTTGTAGAAAACAAGTTGTAACTGCCGTTTCACAAATTAGAAACTCTCTGCGTGAGAACAAATTACTATTGCAACATAATATTGAGTACGGATTTTTTAGAAATTTTTTAGGAGGGAGTTTAATTGCTATTGTCTTTTCAATAGCGATTCTAATTTATGGTAATATTCAACATGATACAACCCTTGTCACGACAGGGACATTGTTAACAATAATATATTTAACACCTATTTTATTGAGTAAGATTCTTATTAATCGTTATGGGAACTATTACTCAAAAATACTATATGAACAATTTTTATCAATATAACTATGGCAACAAGTACAAAAGTGGTATTTTGGGATGTCCAACATGGACATGCAACATATATTAAATCACCTAATGACAGACATATTGTTGTGGATTTAGGGATTGGGGATTATTCAGAAAAGAACTCATGTTTTAGTCCATTACAGCATATAAGATATGAATACGGCGTAACTCAATTAAATTACGTCATCATAACTCATCCTCATTTAGACCATATAGATGATATATTAAATTTTGATGCATTAAGCCCCCAAATTTTGCTGAGACCATATATTTCAAAAGAAATGTTGATGGCAGGATGTCGAGACCAAGATAAACCGAAATTGGAAAAATATTGGGAAATTCATAATAGATATAATCAACCCATTAGTACAAGTAATGATCCTAATAATCTTGAAAATTATGGAGGATTAATTATCAGGAGTTTTGTGCCAAATTATATAGGAACAAATCTTAATAATTATAGCATAGTTGTTGTTTTAGAATATGCAGGGATTAAAATTGTTATTCCAGGCGATAATGAGAAAAGTAGTCTTGATGAATTAATGGAAAGAAAAGATTTCAAGGATGCAGTTTCTAATGCATATATACTTTTAGCTCCGCATCACGGACGAGAATCAGGCTATAATAGTGATTTTGTTTCATTGGTAAACCCAAGTTTAACAATTATTTCTGACGGGAAATATTGTGATACAAGTGCTAATAAAAGATATTCGCAAAATAGTTCAGGATGGGAAGTGTATAAAAATGGTACATCATCCAATCGGAAATGCCTCACGACTAATTCAGATGGAGAAGTGTATGTTGAATTTGGTTATGATAATAATCAAAAACGCTTTCTATCGGTAAACATATAAATAATTAAAATTAGACATCAAGAGAGCCTATGTACTTTCCATATGTATTCGCCTCAAATTCATTTTTTAAAAAATCAACAGAGTAATTGTTGTTGGAAACATATATGTGAACTATTCTTGTTGTACAGTGAAATGTTATATTACCAGCTAAATTTTGTGTTATTGTATTATAACCACAGTAATAATTCAAGTGTTTGCTTGGGCATTCGCCAATAATTATTATATCTGGGTCTAACACTTCTAATAAATCACATGGAACTTTACCACTATCCCTGCCATGATGAGGAGCAAACAAGATATTCACTTTTGATAAGTTTAAATCATCTTGAATATTTTCCATAAATTCCGTTTCTAAATCTCCCATCCAAAGCATTTTAACACCGTTGTTCAAAGAATAAGAGATAATTGGAGATATATTATTGGGACTTCCTCCATCTTTGGCTATTTCCAAAGCCTCTATAAAATATGGATTTGTGCGTATTGGCCAATGAATATTAATTCCCGAAGATCCTCGTTCTTCATCACTTTTATTCATCCATTTTCGAGAACATCCTTTCTTTATATAAAAAGCTTTGTCCGAATCCCTCAATTCGCAATACTTCTTGAAATCATCGCTTTCATCTTCTTTTGTAGCTTCATTCTCTACGCAATAAAAATTTACTATAGATTTTCGTTGGTTGAAATACTCCAAACCTTTAATATGATCTTCATCTGGATGGGTTGAAATAAATCTTGTGATGTTTTTATCTGTTGATTTTGAAATTATTTCATCCATAATAGTTTTCTTGTTTTCGTCAGATAAGAAGCAGTCAATAACCGTAAAATTATCGGAATTATGTTGTATATAAAACATATCTCCATTTCCAACAGAAAGCGATTTTACTATGCTCATAAATAATATTGTTTCTACATTAATGTCGGGCAAAGATACACTTTTTTAATGTATTGAAAAATAAGAGACTGATTTAAATAGCATGACTTTGATATAATTCAAAATAATCTAATCTGTTCGTCATTGATAAATTGTAAGTCAATGACGGGTTTCTTCCTAAAAAACAATATTCTGCAATTGCGGTCAATGCGCTAATAATGAAATTATTAATAAACGATACCTTGAGTATTAATTGTGTGTAATATCTTTTAGTTTATTATTAACCGTCCTATCAGAGCCCTTTTCCAAAGAAGACTTATGAACTGGGGATTTTCTTCAATCATATATTTATCTTGTTGTATTGCAAATTCTTTGCCGAAAGTTCGCTTATATCGAATTCACGTTATTTATAAATTTTGTTGATGCTATAATAATTCATAACGTCATTCCTCGCCAATTCCCGCCATTCATTTTCATCAGTCTTAAAAACGTAATATCTTATGAATTAAACCTCTACATTCGCACCGACGGGCTAAAGTTTACCCGGTATTGATTAATTATTGTATCACTTAAATTATTGATTTTATGGCTAAGAAAAAGCAAGAGCAACAAGAACAGAGTCTGGACGAGCATGTAATGGCCATCCTCGACAAGCGGACGAACAAGACCGCAGTCGTTTCCAAGATGAACGAGCAGGACGGCAGTCTCGAAATCGTGCCACCCGACAAGAAGAACAGCGGCAGCTTCCTCAAACTGGACCGTACCTCACCGCTGGAACTCTTCTTCACCAATTTCAAGAACCAGTACGACAATCCCACGAGTTTCAGTTTTTTCCTCGTCCCACTTGTCCTTTTGGAAAAGACACTGAATGCCGTAGTCCAGATCCGGAAAGGGGAAGACCCCGGAGTGGAAGGCAAAAAGCTGGTGGAGAACAGCGAACTCAACGATGAAGGACGCATCGCCAAACTTGCCCGAAGGTATAAGTTTGACGAGCATCAGCTTCCATGGAAAGAACTCGGTGCCTTGGGAATTGACAAGCAATTGTTGTTTGACAACCATTGCATGGGCGAAATGCTGAAAGGAAGAATCACCTCAAAGGCTTTTCCTATTACTAAGGAAGTGAACGGAGAGAAGAAGGATATGGGGGAAGCCTGTTTCCTCTGCGTCAAGGGCGAGGACGGCAAGGTGCAACTGAAAACTCTAAGCAGACTCGACAAACCGCAATATGACCTGCCTGCCTATAAGGGAGTATTCACGGACGAGGAAAAACAGTCGCTCAAAGACACCGGGACTTTGGGGGCTGTCAAGGAGATGAAGGATACCCATACGGGAACGGTCTGCAACTGTTATGTATCCTTTCATGAACCGAGCAACCGCATCATCACCATGCCGGTGGACGCCATCAAGATACCCGATTATATCTACGGGAAAAGACTGGATGACAAACAGAAGCAAATCCTCGCCTCGGGCGGACAGCTTCCCATCAACGACATACAGCGTAAAAACGACACGCTGCTTTCCGGCGTCGCTTTCGTCGATCCGAGAATAATGGACATCGCATTCAAGCAATCCGGGGAACAACTGAAGGTCAACGACACTATCATGGGTGCCAAAATCACACCGGAACAGAAAAAGATGCTCCAGAACCATGAAATGGTGTTCATCGAGAATATGCGCTACAAAGGCAGGCTGTTTTCCGATGATGTACGTTTCAGCAACAAGAGCAACCAACTGCTGATAGGACGTAACGCCCGTGAATACAAGCCTGCCATTGACAGCAAGAAGAACGACAAGAACAAGGAGGTGAGACAGCAGGCGCCCCGCCATGTGGCATCCGTAAAGGCGCAGCCGAAAAAAAGCCTGTCCGTCATGTAGTAGAAAAATTATCCATGTTTACATCAGATATATACCCGGTTTTCTTTTATGGCAGCCGGGTATATGCTTAAATATGCAATTAACATTTTAAAGCGATAGCAGATGATTATACAAGATAAAAATACCGTAACCGGAGAATTGTCCTATTTTGAGATGACTCTCCTTCTTTATTTAAAGGAAAGCCATCCGCATATTGCCGGTGACAAAGAACTTGTCCAGATGCGGGCCGACGAGGCGGCAGGCAGCTACGAACGTGCCATACGTGACGGCTTATCCGTTACGCAGGCTTTGGAACTGGCCGACACCGTTCTTTATCAGGACTTGCGCTTTTCCAGATTCGATACGGTTTTCGAGGTCGTGTCGGAGTGTTTTCCCGAAGTACGGCCCGAAAAATGGACTGGTTTCTGCCTGAAAGTATTGCCGCCCGCAGAAACAGTATTCAGCAAATATCCCATAGATGACCGGTTTGAATCATCCCCGTCCTATCATACACTTACGATTGAACTTACAGGTTTCATACAATCTTATATAGAACAATATGGCGTATAACAGACGACAACATCTGGCGGACAACATAGCCGCACTTGAACTGATATTCATGCGTCCGGAGTTCTCTCTCACGGAAGAGGGACGCAAAGTTTTGAACGGTTATTCGGGTTTCGGCGGATTGAAGTGCATCCTGAATCCGGCGGAAAAAGACGCGGACGTTGAAAAATGAGCGGCAGACAGGGAGCTGTTTCCCCAAGTCCGACTGCTGCATGAACTTTTGCGCGAGTATTCCAAAGACGAAAAAGAATACAGGGCATACGTCCAAAGCCTTAAAAACTCAGTTCTCACAGCCTTTTATACACCGGAACCGGTGGTAACGGCCATGCAGGAATCCTTGCAGGTACCGGGAATCCGTCCGGGGCGTTTTCTTGACCCTTCTGCCGGAACGGGCATGTTTATCAGCGGCTTAAAGGGTGTTCCCGAAGTCCATTGCTTCGAGAAGGACAAGCTCACGGGAAAAATACTCTCAGCCCTTTATCCGGAAAGCAGAGTGGCCATAGACGGTTTCCAGTCCATACAGCCCTATTATAACAACTACTTCGATATGGTTTCGTCCAATATCCCGTTTGGAAATACCAGAGTTTATGACCGGGATTTTGACCGGAGCGAAGATGTCGTGCGTAAATCCTCACTTGCCGCCGTACACAACTATTTCTTTCTCAAAGGTATGGACACGTTGCACGAAGGCGGAATACTGGCCTATATTACGACTTCGGGCGTCATGGACTCGCCACAGAACCGTCCCGTCAGGGAATGGCTGGTGAACCATGCCAATCTTGTTTCAGCCATCCGTCTGCCGGATAACCTGTTTGTTGATGCAGGTACGGAAGTGAGCAGTGACCTGATCGTATTACAGAAGAATACCCGGAAATCGGAACTGACCGAAAAGGAACGGAACTTTATTGAAACCCGCCTTATATCAGGCAGCATCAATATCAACAACAGCTATGCCGATTTAGACCATATCGTCCATACTTCCGTATCTATGGGTAAAAACATGTACGGACAACCGGCCATGAATTTTATTCATGAAGGAGGCATCGGTGCCATTTCCGAACATCTCAGGCAGTTATTGGCGCAAGATGTGGAGAACCATCTTGACCGGAAACTTTATGATGACAATCTATCCCGTTCAAACGGTTCCACCATCCTCAAAACGGAGTTTGAGGCACTGTTAAATACAGCAGAGACAGAACGGCAGGAGGTACGGGAAAAAAGTCCCACACAACCCTATGACCCCATGCCCAACCTGTTTGCCGCCTATGCGGATGAAGAGGAAGCGGAGGTACAAGTAGCGGAAAGCAGACCTTCACCAAGCCGGGCACCGTCGGCATCCCGCAAAAAGAAAGGGGAGGAACCGGAAATGTTCAATCTCTTCTCCCAAGAGAACATGTACGATGAAGCCGCCACGCAGGAAGACATGACCGGGGAACGGGCGGCAGCGGAAGCAAAATGGCAGGAGCGCAGACAAAAATTCGAGGAAGAGCGGAAGAAAGAAATGGAACCACGACCGTTTACCGGAGAGACACGTCCCGAATACAGGAACGGTTCCATCGTGAAATCGGGTGAGCAATACGGATATTTAAGAGGGGTGGGTACTCCCGAAGTACAATTCCATCCGCTTAAACTGACAGTCACCCAACAATACCGGGCCGCCTACTATATCCCGCTCCGTGAAGCCTACCACAATCTCTACAATAAGGAAGCCGAAACGGAAACGGAACAGCCGGAACTACGGGAAGAACTGGTCAGGCGGTATGACAGTTTTTACCGTATGTTCAGGGAGTTGAACGGAAAAGATAACGCCAAATTCCTGCTGATGGATGCCGGAGGGCGGGAAATACTTTCGTTGGAACGTTCCGTTAACGGCAAGATACAGAAGGCGGATATATTCTCTGTTCCCGTATCGTTCAACGCCAATGAAGTGACACATGTGGATACACCGCAGGAAGCGCTTGCGGCATCCCTGAACAAGTTCGGGGAGGTCAATCTGGAATATATGGAAAATCTCAGTGAAACAGGCAGGCAGGAACTGCTCACACAACTGGACAACCGTATCTTCTACAATCCCATGATGAAGAATTATGAAATCAAAGACCGTTTCATAGCGGGCAATGTAGTGGCCAAAGTCGAATGGATAGAAAACTATCTGAAAGACTATCCCGATGACGACGCAAGCAAGAAATCATTGGAAGCCTTGCGGAAGGCCATACCGGAACCAATCAGTTTCGAACTGCTTGACTTTAACCTGGGAGAACGGTGGATACCCATGTCCGTATATGAAGAGTTTGCCGGTTATCTTTTTGAGTCAAAAGCCCATATCCACTATACGGAATCCATTGACGAGTTCAGCGTAAGTCTTGAAGAAACAAACGCAAACATCACTGACAAATATTATGTGAAAGGGGAGAAAAGAGGCTACTACGGGAACGACCTGCTGAAACATGCGCTGCACAACACGGTGCCCGACATAACCAAGACCGTGCAGGATGAGGAAGGCAATGACATAAAGGTACGTGATGCCGAGGCCATCCAGCTTGCCGACGCCAAAATCAATGAGATACGGTCGGCTTTCACAAGTTGGTTGAACGAGCAGCTGCCTGAATTTAAACGGCACCTTGCGGATATGTACAACCGCAAGTTCAATTGTTATGTACGTCCCGATTATGACGGTTCCCTGCAAAGTTTCCCGTTCCTTGACCTGAAAGGGCTGGGCATACCGTCCCTGT
>UMGW01078639.1_pt1 | contig 11373 bp, 6 predicted proteins | sample 1965371 | NCBI WGS metagenome assembly UMGW01 (sample SAMEA4836082, study PRJEB28245) | human gut metagenome | biome: gut microbiome; material: fecal sample | place: Denmark | collected 2008
AATCGTCGGCTCGGACATCTCGGTCATACAACCCTTCTCCCCCAAAAGCAAAGGCCGCCCTGCGCCAAGCTCAGGCGTAGGGCGGCCCCTTGTCATTACATCAGGCTACAGAACCGCCGCCAGCGCGTCGATGTCCTCCTGCGTCGTGGCCCAGCTGGTGCAAAAACGCACCACCGTGTGGGTCTCGTCGTACTTTTCCCAGTACTCGATCGAGGCATGCTCGCGAATGCGGGCCATGTCCTCGTTGGGCAGAATCACAAACTGCTGGTTTGTGGGCGTCTCCAAGAAGAACTGGTAGCCGCGCTCGTGCAGCACGCGACGAAGCGCCTGAGCGGTCTCAATGGCCTGGCGACCAATCTCAAAATACAGGCCGTCGGTAAAAAGAGCCTCGAATTGCACGCCCGTCAGGCGGCCCTTGGCCAGCAACGCGCCGTGCTGCTTAATACGCGGAATGGGATGCGCCGGGGCGTGCATGCCGCAAAACACCACGGCCTCGCCGCAAAGCGCGCCGCACTTGGTGCCGCCGATGTAGAACACGTCACACAGCTGCGCCAGCTCGGGCAGGGTAATGTCGCACTCATCGGCCGCCAGCGCATAGGCCAGGCGAGCGCCATCCACAAACAGCGGAATCTCGCGCTTCTGGCACACTGCGTGAATTGCCGCGAGCTCGGCCTTGGAGTACAGCGTGCCGTACTCGGTCGATAGGCTCACGTACACGGCATCCGGAAACACCGTGTGCTCGTAGCTCTCGTTTTCGTAGAACACCTGGATATAGCTCTCGAGGTCCTCGGCGTGTATCTTGCCCTCGTAGCCGGGGATGGTGAGCACCTTGTGGCCGCCAAACTCGATGGCGCCCGCCTCGTGGCAGGCGACGTGGCCAGTCTCAGCAGCAACGACGCCCTCGTACGGCGCGAGCAGCATGTCGATCACCGTCGCGTTGGCCTGCGTGCCGCCCACCAGAAAAAACACGTCGGCATCGGGGGCCTGACAGGCCTCGCGGATAAGCTGCTTGGCACGCTCGGTGTGCGCATCGGTACCGTAGCCGGGCTGCGGCTCCATATTGGTGTCGACGAGCGCCTGCAGCACTGCCGGATGTGCGCCGTGGGAATAGTCGTTGTTAAACGCGAGCATGGCAATCCTCTCTAGCCGGGCACGGGCCCGATGATTCAAACGGGGCTATTGTACGCCGTTGGAATAGGCAATGCGCGCGGCAAGGCACTCAAGTGCCAGTACCAGGGCAAAACCGCAGCTCACGTCACTCAAAAAATGCGCGCCGATCACGATGCGCCCAAAGGCGACGAGCGCAGCGACCACAGCTGCCGCCCAAAAGATCGCGCGACGACGCGAAGGTTTTTCCTTAAAGGCTACCGCGGGAAGCCCGGCGAGCATAAGGCCGATCGCCGCATGCGCCGTGTGTCCACTCGCAAACGACTTGAACCCGTCCTTGATCACGCCGGCGGCGATATAGGTCCACTTGTCGGGATTGCCGATCACCCACCACGGCTGAAAATTGAGCCCCGGCGTGACCTCGATCACGCGCATGCGCGGACGCGACCACAACGGCTTAACAATGACGTTGAGGATAATGGCCTGAGCGACCCACACGGCAAGCACCATCAACGCCCAGCGCGTAAGCTCGCCGGGCTCGGTCGTGCGCGTGAGGCGGTAGGCAATGAGGTTGGCTGCGATGATCAACGCAAACGTCAGAACCAGCTGAAACGCAATAAGCTTGCCGCCGACGCGCAGCGATCCGATAATCTCGTAGCCGACCAGACCCACGTTGATCAAAACGCCCAGCGCAGCGAGCCACTTGCTCGCCTTGGAATCGGGGCGTACCGAGCGCACGAGCATAACGCCCGCGATGCTCGCCGTCAGCTCGAACGGCAGCTCACCGGCCGCCTCGACAAAGCGACCGTACATGCTGCCGATGTTGAACAGCGCACTCGAGATTTGATAATCAAAGAAGCTGCCCACGCCCAGACAAAGGCACAGGACAACCGCGATAATGGCGACATCTTTCTTATAGATGTATCCGAACATGCTTTCCTTTCGGTCGGGCGAAGGGCAGTCAACCTGCAATGTGGGTGAGACGAAGATGGCTTTGTCCCGTAAATACCCTTACAGGTTGAGCATAAGTAAGCGAAAACGTTCCATTTGTGGCAAGGTGGCCCGAAGGAGGAGGGAAGCGTACTTGCGTACGCGACCGACGAGTGAGGGTCAGATTGCCCAAATGGGGCGTTTGCAGCGTCGACCCGTTAGTCGTCGTCGCTAGCACCCAATTGCTGCAGCAGCATGAGCGCGGCCGCCACCGGGCCGGTGCCGTCGTTGGCATCGAGGCCGCGGCCCAGGCCGCTGCCCGCACCGGCGCCCGCCTTGTAGGGCACCGAGAGCTTGCGGCTCTTGGGGAAGTTCACCGCGCCATAGCGAGTCTTAAGCTCATAGGCCACCTTCTTGGGCACGTCGACGCCCAAAAACGTGATGCGTCCGCCGCTGAGCGTGACGCTCTCGAGCCCCAGGCGCTCGCCGCGAATACGGATGCGAGCGCGGTTGAACAGGTTGAGCCCCGCCAACGGAAGCTCACCGTGCGCGGCCTCGGTCTCCTCCTGCACCTCGTCGATACTCTCCAGGTCCTCGGCCGCCGCGAGCTTGCGGTACACGAGCACGCGCTGGTCCACCGCCGGCATGTACTCCTCGGACAAGAAGTAGTCGGCCGGCAGGTTGATGCCCACGCTCGCCGCCTCCACGCCGGCATCGTCGTCGCCGCGCGCCTCGGCCACGGCCTGGCCCAGCATCTGCGTAAACAGGTCAAAGCCCACGCTCGACAGGTTACCGTGCTGCTCGGCACCCATGAGCGAACCGGCACCGCGAATCTCCAGGTCGCGCATGGCGATGCGCATGCCGCTGCCCAGGTCCTGGAACTCGGAAAGCGCGGTCAGGCGCGCCGTGGCCTCCTCGGTAAGCGGCAGCTCGCCGGGGAACATAAAGTACGCATAGGCCTGCGTGGCAGAACGGCCCACGCGGCCCTTAAGCTGGTAGAGCTGTGCCAGACCCAGACGCTGCGAGTCCTCGATGATGAGCGTATTTGCCGTTGCGTTGTCGATGCCACTCTCCACGATGGTCGTGGCGATAAGCACGTCAATCTTCTTGGTCGCGAACTCGATCATCACGTCCTCGACCTCGCGCGGGCTCATCTTGCCGTGTGCCACGCCCACGCGCGCCTCGGGCGCGGCCTCGTGCACGCGCGCCACGGCATCGTCGATGGTCTTGACGCGGTTGGACACGTAGTACACCTGGCCGCCGCGGCCCACCTCCAGGCGAATCGCCGCACTCACCACGTCGGGGTCGTACTCCCCCACGTGCACGATCACGGGACGACGCCCGGTCGGCGGTGTGGTGATCAGGCTCATGTCGCGCACGCCGCTCGTGGCCATCTGCATGGTTCGCGGAATAGGCGTTGCCGAGAGCGTGAGCACGTCGATTTGCTCGCGCAGGTTTTTGAGCTGCTCCTTGTGCTGCACGCCAAAGCGCTGCTCTTCGTCGATGATCACCATGCCCAGGTTCTTGGGGTTCACGTCGGCAGAAAGCAGGCGGTGCGTGCCGATGAGCACATCAATCGTGCCCTCGGCAAACGCCTTGAGCGCGCGCTTTTGCTGCGCCGGGGTACGGAAGCGGCTGAGCACCTCGACCTCCAGGCCAAACGGGGCAAAGCGCTCAAAGAATGTCTCGTAGTGCTGCTGGGCCAGAATGGTTGTGGGGCAGAGCACCATGACCTGACGGCCGGAGTCCACGCACTTAAACGCCGCGCGCAGGGCGACCTCGGTCTTGCCGAAGCCCACGTCACCGCAGAGCAGGCGGTCCATGGGCTTGGGCGCCTCCATGTCGGCCTTGATGTCGGCGATGGCCTCGAGCTGGTCGCGCGTCTCGTCGTAAGGGAAGCTCTCCTCCATCTCGATCTGTTCGGGCGTGTCGGGCGGGCAGGCGATACCGGTAATCGACGAGCGGCGCGTATACAGGTCGACCAGGTCAAACGCCAGCTTTTTGGCATTCTTGCGCGCCTTGTTGGTAGCCCGCGTCCAGTCGGCGGTGTTGAGCCTGGTCAAGCGCGGTTTATCGCCGTCGGGACCAACGTAGCGCGTAATGCGGTCAACCTGCTCCAGCGGCACGTAGAGCTTGTCGCCATCGGCGTATTCCAGCAAAAAGTAGTCGCGTTCCTTGCCGCCCACTTCCTGGCGCGCGATCTCGCTAAAGAGCGCGATGCCGTGGGTAGCGTGCACCACGTAGTCGCCCGGCTTAAACGGGAAGGTAATCTGCGTAATGTCAACCTTGCGGCGGCTGCGCGCGCGGTTGGCATCCATGCGGGCGTTGAGATCGGCGATCGAGAACACGGCCAAATTGGCGTCGGGCACCACCACGCCCTGCGGCAGGGCAGCGTCCACAAAGGTCACGCGCCCGCGCGAGATGGTGGGCACGGCGGCGCCGGCGGCAGCCTGCGCGGCGCCCGCCTCGAGCGAGCGAGCGTTGAGCGCGTCGGCCTTACGCTCGCGAATGGAAGCATGGGCCTCCTGGCGTGCGGCACGGTCGGCGGAATCCGCCGCTGCCACGCGCACGCGCTCGCCGATAACGCCGGCATTTTCGGGCGCCGCGGTCAGCGATTCCTCAAAGGTAATGCCCTCGTCGCCAAAGGTGAGCTCCATCGACTCACGCGCGCCGCGGTCGGGGATAGCAAACACGCAGGCATAGCGCTTGCCCACGACCTCCTGGATGCGCGTCATAAAACGGTTGTCCGAGCCTGCGATGGCAGGCTGCTCAATCTTGAGCTCGGCCGTCACCGCACCGCCGGCACGGATGAGGCTCACATAGTTCAGGCGCTGCTGGGCACCAAAATCGAGCTGTTGGGCACGTACATACAGGCCATCCAGCCGGTCAATCCCCGCCTCGCCGGCACGCGCCTCGATATCCTCGTAGGCGCGCAGGCAATCGTCGAACAGCGAGCGCGGCTCGGACAGAACCACGAGCGCCTTGCCGCCCACGTGTGCCAGCGGGCTCACGGTCTGGCCGTACATCACCGGCAAAAAGCGGTCGAGCTCGGGCGTGACGATGCGCGCATCCACCATCTCGAGCAGCGCCGCCAGCTTGCTGTCGTCCTGGCTAGCGCGATAGAGCGCCACGTGCATGTTGTGGACAGCTTCGTCGGTCAGTGCCAACTCGCGACACGGGAAGATCTCGATACTGTCCTCGTTGCCGATGGTTTGGCCCGTGGAGCTCACCATGCGGCGGATGCGGTCAATCTCGTCGCCGAAGAACTCGATGCGCACGGGCGCCTTCTCCTGCGCGGGAAACACCTCGACGGTGTCGCCGTGCACGCGGAACAGGCCGGGCGCATCGGCGGCACTTGCATTGGTGTAGCCCATGCCCACCAGGCGCTGCGGCACCTCGTCAAAAGGAATCTCCTCGCCCACCGCAAAAGTGGTGGACTCCCAATAGCGACTCTCGACCGGCGGCACGCAGCGCAGCAGCGCACGGGCCGAGGCAACCATGATGCAGTTGTCCCCGCGCACGATGCGCCCCAGAGCCTCGCAGCGCTGCGCCACCACGGCGTCGTCGGGCGCCTGCTCGCGCCACGGATAGTCCTTGCGCTCGGGAAAACGGCACACATGTGCCAGGCCCACGTAGGCGGCAAGGCTGCGCGCAGCGCGATCAGCCGCGTCCTCGCCGCTCACAATGTAGACCGTGGGGCGCGGACGGCGCGCAAACTGGGCTGCCGCCATAAGCGTGCGGCCCGACTGCGACACAGCCAGCGTCACGTCCTCGCCAGCATCGAGTCCTGCCTCGACGGTCTGCAAGGCCTCGGCAGTGTAGAGCTGCGCGGCTATACGGTGAATGAGCATGCTGTTCCTCCGGCATCGCAACGCCAAAAGCCCGCCGGGGCAAGCTCGGCGGGTCGTACGTCAAAAGTCTTGATTGCCATGGTAGCGCATGGGGTGGGCACGCCAGCGCACGCCGAACAGCTACCCCAAAACGCGCACGCCCGAACGCCCTCGGCACAAAACAGCCTAATCGGACGGCATCAATTATCAGCTTCCACCTGCGTTACTTTGCAATTATGGTAATTCCTACTTTATATTTGTGGTAACTTCTAGTTAGTAATTATGGTTTTTTTGCCTTGGCAATGTGGCCAATCCCAAAGACCTGCCACAGAACCCGACGGATACCGACAAACTCGGCACGAGACTTTCGAACCAAAAGCATGCCTGCGAGCATGCGATGCAAGACACGAAGGGCGTTAAAGATGATTGAGCGAACCATGGCCCAAAAGCTACGCGACATGTCAGAATGGTTTCCCGTCGTCTCGCTTACGGGGCCACGCCAAAGCGGCAAGTCAACTCTCATCAAGGCCGTCTTTCCCGAATATGAATATCTCAACCTCGAGAACCCGGAAGTCCGTCGCGCCGCACTCGATGACCCCGTCGGCTTTATCAGCAGGCGCCCCGATCATCTGATCATCGACGAGGCCCAATATGCACCGGAGCTGTTCAGCATGATTCAGGTCGCCTCCGACGAGCGCGGAAGAGCCGGCCAGTATGTATTGTCCGGCTCGCAAAACTTTTTGCTCATGCACAACATCCAGCAATCGCTTGCCGGGCGCGTCGGCATGCTCAAACTCCTACCTCTCTCCTACCAGGAGCTCAGCGATACGCAAATCTCGCTTGACACCTACCTGATTCGCGGGGGATACCCGCGCATATATGATGCGGGCATCCCCACCGACATGTTCTACCAAAATTACCTTATGACCTATGTGGAACGCGATGCGGGCGGTCTTCTCGACGTGCGCAACCTGAGCTCCTTTAGAAAAATGATCGGGCTGTGCGCGGCTTGCGCGGGAGGGCTGCTTAACCTATCAAGACTCGCCGCTGATGTGGGAGTCGCCACGGCGACGATCAGCTCGTGGCTTTCGATCCTGCAATCAAGCTATTTGGTGTTCCTGCTTCAGCCATATGCTGGAAACATGCGCAAGCGGCTTACCAAAGCACCAAAACTGTACTTCTACGACACGGGACTACTTTGCCATCTGCTTGGCATTCACGACGAGCGCAGTCTCATGAACCACCCCCTAAGCGGGGAAATATTCGAAAACCTCGTTGTCTCGGAACGCCAGAAGGCATATCTCAACAGAGGCATCGAGCCCACGCTTGTCTTTTATCGCGACGACAGCAAACGAGAGATCGACCTTATCGATCTAACAGAGCCGGCTCGCCCACAGGCGTTCGAAATAAAATCGGGCGCTACCTATCGCGACACATTCGCTCGACACCTACGCTCTGTTGGTTCCGAACTTGGCATTCCCGCAAAGGACCGAGCCGTCGTATATCACGGCTCCGAGCGCTACGATACCGAGGGGGCATCGGTTGTGCCGGTAGAAGAGTTCTTGCTTCGGGAGTCGTAGCGAGCGCCGTGGTCACCGGCCGCATCCCGATTTGTGCCGCCCGGAGACACGCAAGAGCGGCGACACCCTGCCCTTGCGACCTAGCCCACCCGTACGCTGGGGCAAAGGTCTGCCAGCGGACACTCGTCGCACTTAGGTTTGCGGGCGTCGCAAATCTCGCGGCCAAAGGTGATCCACTGGTGGTTGACCGACTCCCAATACTCGTGCGGCAAAATCTTGAGCAGGTCTTGCTCGGTCTTGAGCGGCTCCTTGGCATGCGTCTTGGGGCTCAGCATCAGGCGGTGCGCAATGCGGTTGACGTGCGTGTCCACCGCAATGCCCTCCACGATGCCATACCCCACGTTGAGCACGATGTTCGCCGTCTTGCGTCCCACGCCCGGCAGCTTCACGAGCTCCTTCATGTCGGCCGGCACCTCGCCGCCATAGTCGGCGACGATCATCTGCGCGGCCTCGACGGCATGCTTGGCTTTGCTCTTGTAGAAGCCGAGTGACTTGATGGTGTCTGCCACGTCAGCCACGCTCGCCCCAGCCATGGCCTCGGGCGTGGGCCACTGGGCAAACAGCCGCGGCGTCACCTTGTTGACCTGCGCATCGGTCGTTTGCGCCGAGAGCAGCACCGCGATCAGCAGGCGGAAGGGATTCTCGTGGTCCAAAAAGCACTCGACCGGGCCATAGCGACGGTTGAGGCGCTCACACACCTCGATGGCGCGCTCGCGCTTGGCGGCATTGGTCTCGCGTGGCATAACGACTCCTCGGCTCAACGGCACAATAAACTTATGGGCACAATTGTCCCACGTCCGAGACGCTTACGCCTCCAAGAATGCGCCGGTCTGACGGCTCCACAGGCTCGCGTACTCGCCACCCGCCTCGACGAGCTGCGCATGCGTGCCGTCCTCGACGATCTCGCCATCGGCCAGCACCACAATGCGGTCGAGCGCCGCCACGGTAGACAGGCGGTGCGCCACCACAATGGAGGTGCGGCCGCGCATCAGGTTCTCGAGCGCCTCCTGCACCAGCGCCTCGGACTCGCTGTCGAGGGCAGAGGTCGCCTCGTCGAGCACCAGAATCGGCGCGTCGGTTAGGATGGCGCGGGCGATAGCCACGCGCTGACGCTGGCCGCCCGAGAGCTTGACGCCGCGCTCGCCCACCATGGTGTCAAAGCCACGGGGCAAGCGGTCGATAAACTCCAGGGCGTTGGCCAGGCGCGCGGCCTCGCGAATCTGCTCATCAGTGGCGTTGGGACGACCGTAGGCAATGTTTTCGCGAATGGAGCGGTGGAACAGCAGCGCCTCCTGCGGCACGTAGGCAACCTGGCGGCGCAGGCTCTGCTGCGTGCAGCGCGAGACATCCTGACCGTCCACGAGCACGCGGCCGCCCTGAACATCGTCCAGGCGCAGCAGCAGCTTGGTGAGCGTCGTCTTACCCGAGCCCGATTTGCCTATCAGGCCCACGCGCTGGCCCGCCGCCACATGAAGCGCCAGGTCATCGAACACGCTCTCGCCCGCTGCAGCATCACGGTACGCAAAGCTCAGGTGCTCAAAATCAATCGCGCCCTCGGTCACTTTGAGCTCAGAGGCGTCCGGGTCGTCTGCCACCAAACGTGGCTCGTCCAGCACGCGCGTCATCTCGGCCGCATCGCCGAGCGCGCGGTTGATGCGCTGCATCATGGAACTCACGTAGTTCAGGCGCATGGTGAGGTTATAGGTGTAGGTAAAGATCATGACGAGCGAGCCGGCCGAGATGCCAAACCACGCGTTGCCGCCCGCCACGAACACACTCACCACGGCCATGGTGATGACGATAAGGCCCGAGGTCGTAAAGTTGCGCTGCATCATGGCGTGCATCGAGACCGTCTCGGCGTCGCGCGCGGCACGATCGGCGGCGTCGAACAGATCGCGTTCAAAGTCCTCGCGCCCGCAGGTCTTGACGGCCAAGATGTTCGTGACCGCGTCGGAGAGCACGCCCGAGAGCTTGTTCTGCGCGGCGGACGTCGCGGCCGAAAGCGGCATGATGCGCTTGTACATAAGCCAGACAAACGCGATGTAGACGGCCATGATGCACACCAGGATCACGGTAAATGTGGGCACCACCGGGGCGAGCGCCGCCACCGTGCAGATGACCGAGGTGATGGTGGGGATGAGCGAATACACCGTCACGTCCACCAGCCCCGTATAGCCGCTCATAAAACGGCTCGTCTGGCTCACGAGCGATCCGCCAAAGCGGCTGGTGTGAAATGTCATGGATTGGTTGGAGAGCGTGTCGAAGCATAGACGCGCCAGGTGATAGTTGCCTGCGATCTCGAGCTTGTAGACGGTGTAGTCCTGTAGCTTGGAGAGGATCTGACCCACCAGGTTAACGAGTACGAGCGCCAGGATATAGGGGCCGAAGACCTCAAACACCTGGTCACCCACCACGGGACCGGCTTGAACGCGGTCGACAATGAGGGCCATCACATAGGTATTGGCAAACGTCAGCAAAAAGATGTAGCCCGCCGACGAGAACACCGAGAGAAAGACAATCAGCGGCTGCGTGCGCGTGACACCCCAAAACCGCTGCAGCGTGCGGCGCACGGTGGAGCGGCTGAGCGGGCTGGTGCTTCTCTGAGACATGGGCTTCCTTTCGCATCTGATAGGGCGAAACGCCATTGTTGCACATTGGAGCACGCTCCAGACAAGTGCGATACGAAAAGCGGTAGGGCGCCCGCGTTTGCACCGGTGCCCCGCCGTCTTGTTGCAATTAGTCCTCGTCTTCTTGGTCTGTGGGAAGGCCCGCGGGCGTGAGTCCCAAGATCTCATCGACTTGGTCGGCGTCTTCCAGTGCGTCGATGTCCTTGAGCTTGCGCTCCATTACGTTGGTGCGCGTGGTAATGATGCCCTCGACCGTTTTGCCCGCGGTCTCGATCTGCTGCTGGGCGCGGCGCAGCGCCTTTTGATAGCGCGGCAGCTCGGCCTTGACGGCGGAGAGCACGCGCAGTACGTCGTCGGTACGTTTTTGCAGCCTAAACGTCTGGTAGCTCATCTGCAGGCTGTTGAGAATGGCGGCCATAGTGCTGGGACCGGCAACGTTGACATGATAGTCGCGGCCCAGGGTTTCGATGAGCCCGGGTCGGCTGACGACCTCGGCGTACAGCCCCTCAAACGGCACGAACATGATGCCAAAGTTGGTCGTTGCCGGCACACTCAGGTACTTTTCGCAGATGTCCTTTGCCTCGCGTTTCACCATCATATCGAGCGTCTTGCGCGCTGCGGCAACGGCCTCCGCATCGCCCGACTCCTGGGCGTCGAGCAGATGCTCGTACGCGTCGCCCGGGAATTTGGAGTCGATCGGCAGCAGCACGGGATCGCCCTCGTCTACCGGCAGCTTGACGGCAAACTCAACGCGCTCCGAGGCGCCGGGCCTGGTGGCAACGTTTTCCAGATACTGGTCGGGTGTGAGGATGTCCGTCAGGATCGCACCCAGCTGTACCTCGCCCAAAATGCCGCGCGCTTTTACATTGCCCAGCACACGCTTGAGGTCGCCTACGCCGGTGGCGATAGATTGCATATCGCCCAGGCCCTTGTACACGGCCTCGAGCTGGTCGCTCACCTGCTTAAACGATGCCGAAAGTCGGTCGTTGAGCGTGCGAGAGAGCTTCTCGTCCACCGTCGCGCGCATCTGATCGAGCTGCACGTTGTTGTCTTCGCGGATGGCACCCAGCTGAGCATCGACCGTCTCGCGCACCTTGTCCAGGCGATGCTCGATGCCCTCGCGATTGGCGCCGAGCTGTTGGGCGGTCTCGCGGCGCAGATCATCCATCCGGTCACCGGCTTGCGAGAACTCGCGCGCGATGGTCAGGTAACGTTGCTGCTCTACGGCCGCATCGGTCGTCTGCTGCTGCGCGATGGCATTGGCCGTGCGACGGGTTTCGGCCAGCGCGACGTTCAGGG
>UMGW01023526.1_pt1 | contig 11332 bp, 6 predicted proteins | sample 1965371 | NCBI WGS metagenome assembly UMGW01 (sample SAMEA4836082, study PRJEB28245) | human gut metagenome | biome: gut microbiome; material: fecal sample | place: Denmark | collected 2008
TCTCTTCCCGGGCGTCTGTCTCTTAATGAATTAAATAGTAATTTCACACATCTTGTGATACAATTATATGATAATGTCTAAATTTAAGGATTTATTTCTGATAGTAGAGGGTGGACATTTTTCAGATAGAGAAATAAAGAAAGAGAACAAAAAGAAAGTTAGAGGAAAGGATATGACAAAGTTTTTTGTGAAGAAGCCATATTTTGTATTGGTGACCGTAATCATTGTCCTGGTTATTGGTTTTGTCAGTCTCGGTGAGATGCAGACAGATCTTTTGCCGAAAATGGAACTCCCATACATGGCTGTGATTACAACGGAAGTGGGTGCTTCTCCGGAAAAGGTGGAAAGTGATGTTGTTAAACCGATGGAGAGTACGCTTGGTACGATTAACGGCGTGGAGAAGCTGACAAGTACTTCGGCAAATAATTATGGAATGTTGATGTTAGAGTTTGCAGAAGATACAAATATGGAGGCAGCTTTGGTTCGTGTATCGAAAGCGCTGAATTCATTAGATTTGCCGGAGGGCTGCGGAACACCCAATATCATGGAAATCAGTGCGGATATGATGGCAACGATGTATGCCAGTGTCAGTTATGAGGGAAAAGACATTAAGGAACTGTCCAGTTTTACGGAGCAGACGGTAAAGCCGTACCTGGAGCGTCAGGATGGTGTTGCCAGTGTATCTGCGAATGGCTTGATACAAGATCATGTGGAAATCCGACTGAATGAGAAGAAAATTGAACGGATGAATGATAAGATTCTCGGACAGACGAATGATAAGCTCCTTGAGGCGAGTGATAAGATTGAGGAGGCGAAGGCTTCTTTAAAAAAGAGTAAGGAACAGTTAAAGAAGCAGGAAAAGACGCTGAGCAGCAAGCAGGAAGAGACGAATACAAAGCTTGCAGAGGCACAGACAAAGCTCGCAGAAGCGTTATCCCAGAAAGCAGCATATGAGGCGGAACTTAACAGCTTAAAAGCGAGTCAGAGTGCATTAAAAGCGGAGAAGAAAGCATATAAAGATGCAGGTTTAGAGAAGACGTATAAGACGCTGAATAACACATTCAAAAGTTTAAATGCGACAATGGGAGAGGCTGCAAAGCAGATGGGAATTACGATTCCGTCTTCTGTAAAAGAAGCAATACAACATCCAAAGCAGTTTGAAGCCTTTGTTTCCTGGATGGAGCAGATGGGGTATGGTGAACAGTTTTCCAAGCTGACAATAGATTCATTAAAACAGATGTATAAGGCAGTGGAGGTTCGCCTGCCACAGATTGATACTGAACTTTCTAACTTGCAAGTAAAAATTAAGGTACAGAAAGCGATTATTGATAAATTAAATGAACAGATGAAAGGCTTAGATGAGCAGCAGTCAAAGCTTATTGCAGGCGGATATTCAGCCGCTGCAGGATTTGGTTCTGGACAAGCACAGATTGCGGCAGGTAAGACACAGATAGAATCTGCGGAAAAAGAGTTAAAGGATTCAGAAGATAAACTGGAAGATTCCCGAAAGGCGGCAAGAGAGAATGCAAATATTGATACCCTTTTAAGTCTCGATACGCTGTCTGCGATGATTTCAGCACAGAACTTTTCCATGCCGGCAGGTTATATTGAGGATAAGAGTTCACACCAGTGGCTTGTGGAAGTCGGAGAGAAGTTTACCAATGAAAAGCAGCTTAAAAATCTTGTTCTTACAAAGATTGACGGAGTGGGAAAGATTCGGGTAAAAGATATTGCTGATATCACAGTAGTGGATAATCAGGGAGATGCTTATTCTAAGGTTAATGGAGAAAATGCGATTCTTTTATCAGTATTTAAAGGAAGTACTGCAAATACGAGTACCGTATCCAAGGAAATTCAGAACTCTTTTAAAGATTTAGAGAAAAAATATAAAGGACTTTCCTTTACCACGATAATGAATCAGGGTGATTACATTAACATTATTATAAAGAGTGTATTGAGCAGTATCCTTTTAGGAGCAGTACTTGCAATTATTGTACTTGCTCTTTTCTTAAAAGATATCCGCCCGACAATCGTTGTTGCATTCAGTATTCCGTTTAGTGTATTATTTGCCATTATTATCATGTATTTTACGGGAATTAATATTAACGTTATGTCGTTGGCCGGGCTTTGTCTTGGTATCGGTATGCTCGTAGATAACTCCATTGTAGTAATGGAAAATATTTACCGTTTTCGAAATGAAGGAATGTCGGCATCAAAGGCAGCGGTGAGGGGAACAGCGCAGGTAGCAGGGCCGATTCTTGCATCCACGATTACAACAATCTGCGTATTCCTGCCGATGGTATATACTTCGGGTATGGTAAGCCAGCTTTTAATGCCGTTTGCATTTACCATTTCCTATGCATTAATTGCTTCTTTATTAGTGGCACTTACTGTTGTGCCGACAATGGGTTCTGTGCTCCTTAGAAAAACAAAAGATGTAAAACAGCCGTGGTTTGATAAGATAAAAGATGTGTATGGAAAAGTGTTAGAACTGGCTCTCCGATTTAAGATTGTTCCGTTAGCGATTTCTATTGTACTTCTTGTACTTTGTGTGATGCAGAGTATGCGGACGGGAATTGTTATGATGGATGACATGGACAGTAATCAGATTGCAGTCAGTATGACATTAGATGATAACGTAAAAAAAGAAAATGCTTACAAGACAGCAGATGAGGTTATGGGAATTCTAACTGGAATAGACGGCATTAAAAAGGTTTCCGCCCTTGATGGGAATGCCAGTGTAACTTCCAGTATGCTCGGAACAGGAACGACAGATAATTACACAAGCTTCAGCTTTAATATCATCACAGAAGATAATATAAAGACAACAAAGGAATTTCGCAAAATCCGAAAAGAAATCGAGAGCAAAACTAAAAGAGTAAAATGTAAGGAAATCACGGTTTCTTCTTCTGCAATGGGCGATATGTCAAGTCTTTCCGGTGGAGGGCTTTCTGTCAACGTATATGGAGAGAACCAGCAGAAGTTAATTAAAATCAGTGAAGATGTTATCAAGATGATGAAAGAGATTTCCGAAGTAAAAACAGCGTCAAATGGTATTGAGTCCGCTGACAAAATGCTTCATTTGAAAATTGACCGCAATAAAGCGGCAGAACATGGACTGACTATCGCACAGATTTATCAGGAAATATTGAAACATACTACAACGGAGAAAAATGCGATTACGCTCAACATGGATGAGAAAGATGTGGAAGTCAACCTCATTAATGAGACGGACAAACTCACCTATGAAAATATTTTAGATATGAAAATAGAAACAACCGAGAAAAACAGTGATGGTGAGGATGAAAAACATACATATAAACTGTCTGATTTTGCTTCTGAAGATGATGGATACAGCATGGACAACATCACCAGAGAAAACCAGAAACCATATCTTACCGTAACGGCAGAAATTGATGAAAATGCAAACGCAACCCTTTTATCAAGAAAGTTACAGAATAAGATTGATAAATACAAAGCGCCAGGCGGCTATGAAGTAGAACTTTCCGGTGATGCCACACAGACAACAGATATGTTAAAACAGATGGGAAAAGCATTAGCACTTGGATTTATGCTCATTTATTTAGTAATGGTTGCACAGTTCCAGAGCCTTTTATCCCCATTTATCGTTATCTTCACTGTACCATTAGCGTTCACAGGAGGAATGATCGGACTTGGATTTTTTGGAATGTCCATCTCCGCAATGGCGTTGATGGGATTCATGATTTTAATGGGAACCGTTGTAAACAATGGTATTGTGTTCGTTGATTACGTCAACCAGCTGCGAATAGGTGGCATGAGTAAACGGGAAGCCCTGATAGAAACAGGAAAAACAAGAATGCGCCCCATTCTCATGACTGCACTCACCACAATTCTCTCCATGAGTGTTATGGTATTTTCACAGGATGCCGGAAATGCGATGCAGAAGGGAATGGCAGTGGTAGTTGCATTTGGACTGCTCTATGCAACATTGATGACCCTATTTATCGTTCCAGTCATGTATGATATTCTCTACCGCAAACAACCCAAAGTGATTGATGTGGAGGATTCTGATTTGTAGCGTGGGCTGTCTTTGGCTGTCTATATAAATTCAGAACTCATATTGGAGGGATTTGAGGAAGGCTTTAGAGGGGTATGGCTTTCTGGAAAGTTGGTTTTAACTATTAGTGGAAATCATAAATCAATGTGCTATTATAACAATAGTTTAAGTGTCAACCTTATGGTATTTCATTTCTTGAATATTCTATATCGCCAATCTCCTTCCTCAAATTTCTCAAAAATAATTTCTGAATTTCCTTTAACTGTCAAAGACGATCCTTCGACGGATTTGCAAATTATTCCAAAATAGATTGCATTTTTTCTTGCCCATCCAAAGCACAGCCCACAGTAAATAAAAGAAACTATATTTGTGGCCTCGGAGCAAGGTTTGGATACTCGCGTGTATAAGCGAGTATCCAAACCGCCGCGACTAAAGTCACAAATATAGTTTCTTTTATTTTCTGTGGGCGTCTATTACTGTGCAAATCAAAATTTAAAAAAATTTATCATATAATCCAAAGAAGAAGATAAACAGTACAATTAGCGGAAGGATGTAAGTAATATATCCTCGCATCCAGTTCTGCATCTTAAGCCCCTTTCCCGTGTTGGCTTCTGTAGTAAAGTTCTTCCATCCCCATCCGTATCGGCTTGTACAGAATAAAAGATATACAAGGGAACCGAGTGGAAGGAAGAGGTTACTTACTAAGAAGTCCTCAAAATCAAGTACAGCACCGCCAAATACAGCAAATCCATCCCAGCTCCATAAGTTATATCCAAGTACGCATGGAATAGAAAGTAAGATAATAGCGATGGCATTGACAAAGCTTGATTTCTTTCTGCTCCATCCAGTTAATTCCATACCGCAGGAAATGATATTTTCAAATACGGCAAGAATCGTGGAAAATGCGGCAAAGGACATAAATACGAAGAATAGGCTTCCCCATAATCTTCCCATAGGAATATGGTTAAAGATATTTGGCAGAGTGATAAAAATAAGCCCTGGTCCGGAAGTCTGGTCTACGTTAAATGTAAAGCAGGCAGGGAAGATAATCAGTCCGGAAGTGATTGCTACGAATGTGTCTAAGAGAGCGATGTTTAAAGACTCTCCAAGTAAAGAGCGTTCCTTTCCGATATAACTTCCGAAGATTGCCATGGCGCCGATACCAAGACTTAATGTAAAGAATGCCTGGTTCATGGCACCGGTAATCGTTTTAATGATTCCGATTTCTTTCATTCGTCCAAAGTCAGGAATTAAGTAAAAACTTAAGCCTTCCTTTGCGCCGTCCATAAAAAAGCTGTTGACAGCAAGGACAATCATAATAAGGAGAAGGGAAATCATCATTACTTTTGTTACTTTTTCAAGTCCATTCTGTAATCCAATGGAACATACTAAAATACCGGCGATAACGACAACAACCATCCAGAATCCCATAACGAGCGGCTGACTGAGCATCGTGTTAAACTGTTCGGATACTGTCTCGGAATCAAGTCCGGTAAACTTTCCAGTTGCGGTCAGATAGAAGTAATGAAGCATCCATCCGGAAACGGTTGTGTAGAACATCATTAACAGATAACATCCGATTAATGTGATGTAACCGTGGATATGCCATTTCTGTCCTGGTTTCTCCAAAGCGTAGTAAGCTTTTACAGGACTTTTCTGACTTGCTCTTCCAACGGCAAATTCCATTGTCATAATAGGAAGTCCGAGCATGAGCAGGAAAATGAGATAGAAGAGTACGAATGCACCGCCGCCTCCTTGCCCAGCCATGTAAGGGAACTTCCATACATTTCCGATTCCAATTGCACAGCCGGCGGAAATCAGAATGAATCCAAGACGAGAACCTAATTTTTCTCTTTCTTTCATAAATACCTCCCTGATGATGCACTCACGGAGTTTTCCTGTATTTGATTTTGAAAATAGCTTTTTGGTGGCTGAATTCAAATTTTATTAATGTTATGCATCATATTTATTTTATAAATTTGAGTACAACCAATCAAAAAATAACAAAATTAAATATAGAATAATTCCGAGATTACAAAAAATGCTTCAAAAATTATATAGTTTAGGCACTAAAATGTCAAGAATTACTTTCCTTGATTTTATGGGATTCTCTGTTATAATTATAATCATGGGATAATGAGAACAATTTCAGATTATAGAGGATTTTTACATGTGATTTTATGAATTGTTTCTGAAATAGTTATTTGAATTTTTATATAGTAAAATGTCAGGAGGAGAATGGTGTGGGAAGGAAATGTGTCGGCTTTGTAGAAGCCGTCGGTCTTGCAGCAGCCTTGCAGGCAGCGGATACCATAGCAAAAAGTGCCAATGTCAGGCTTTTAGGATATGAGTATAGTGGATATGATGGACATATTCTTATTAAGTTCGAAGGAAATGCTGGAGCAATCAAGGCAGCGGCAGAAGCAGCAGTCGTTGCAATTCATAAGGTACATACGGACTTTGACCAGACAACGGCTGTGAATCTGGAAAAGACAGGACTGGATGAAGCAGTATATGATGTTTTAGTTCATAACAAGAATACAGTAGGAGATCCGTTACAGATAGCCTCCGGCAAGCGTCCACAGGGTACAAATCGGCAGGCAAAGTGGGTTGGCCACTGGGAGCAGAAAGGCTGTTATATCCGAGAATAGTACTATGCAATATGTTTACATAATGGTATAATAAAAACAGTAATATGCTATAAAATATAACACAACCGTGGGACACACGGGGATAGCTCGCATATGCTTAGCACAGTAGTGCTATCGAACGAGAACTAAACTTGCCGAGGTTGGGAAGCCCCACCTATACAGGCGGGGAGGATGTCACAACAGACAAAAAGGAAAGCGAGGGGAACGGATGCAGGCAGATGAAACAATGACAAAGCAGGAATCAGAAGAGATGATAAAGCAACTTGAAAAAGTATTCGACATTGTGCGTTTGCTTGATGAAGAAACTCTCTATGGAGGCAGTGGTATTGAGTCAGAGGGCGGCGAGGTATGCCAGTGCTATTCTTTTTGGGGAAGGAATGAAGTTTGTGAGAACTGTATTTCATTAAAAGTAATGCAGGATAAAGTACAGCGCACGAAGCTTGAATTACTTGGACAGGATTTTTATCAGGTAATTTCGAAATATGTAAAGATAGATGGTAAGCCATATGCGATGGAAATGATCAGCCGTCTTGACAGAGAAGTTCTGGTAGATGATGATGGAAAGAATCAGTTATTGAGTGAGATTAGCGGATATAACGATAAGCTTTACAGAGATGCACTGACAGGCGTGTATAATCGCAGGTATTTTGAAGAGAAGATTAAGACAACACGTTTTTCAGCCGGAGTTGCCATGATAGATCTGGACGATTTTAAAATTTACAATGATACCTATGGCCACGAAGCAGGAGATATGGTATTAGATACTGTTGTACAGATTACAAAGAAGAATATCCGTAAGAGCGATATACTCATAAGATATGGTGGTGATGAGTTTTTACTTTTATTGCCGGATATCAAGGGAGATGCTTTTGAGATTAAGCTGCGCCAGATTCAGGAAAGAGTTCATACAGCAGCAGTTCCAGGATATTCACAGCTTCGTCTTTCTGTGAGTGTTGGAGGTGTTTTATCAAATGGAGAGAAGATAGAAGATGCAATCCGACGTGCAGACAAGTATATGTACCAGGCAAAGATGACAAAGAATAGCGTAGTTACAGAACAATCTAAGATCTGTACTGAAGATAGAGAAACTGGAAGAAAAGGCGGGCAAAAGATCCTTATTATCGATGATTCGGAAATGAACCGCATGCTTCTTTCAGAAATGCTTGGAGAAGAATTTGATATTTTAGAGGCGGAGAATGGAAAAGAGGGACTTGAAATTCTTCAACAATATGGTACAAGCATTTCCATTGTACTCTTAGATATTGTTATGCCAGTCGTGGATGGATTTGAAGTTCTTGACTTCATGATAAAGGAACATTGGAATGAAGAAATTCCGGTTATCATGATTTCCAGTGAAAATTCGCCGGATACCATGCGAAGAGCATACGAGATGGGCGTTGTCGATTATATCAGTCGGCCATTTGATGCAAGAGTAGTATATCGAAGAGTGCTGAATACTATCAAGTTCTATGCAAAACAGCGACATCTTGTTACGTTAATTACGAATCAGGTATATGAAAAAGAAAAGAATAATCGGATGATGATCAGTATATTAAGCCAGATTGTGGAGTTCCGTAATGGAGAAAGCGGCCAGCATGTGCTTAATATCAATATTCTCACTGGACTTTTATTAGAAAGTCTTGTACAAAAGACAGATAAATATCATTTGAATGGGTCAGACAGGCTGCTTATTATAACGGCATCTGCACTTCACGATATTGGAAAAATTGGCATCAGCGATAGAATTTTAAATAAAGCAGGAAAGCTGACAGAGGAAGAATTTGAAGTCATAAAAAGACATCCGATTATTGGCGCATCTATTTTAAAGAATCTGGCATTACACCAGGATGAACCAATAGTAAAAGTTGCTTATGAGATTTGCCGCTGGCATCATGAACGGTATGATGGAGGAGGCTATCCGGACGGCTTAAAAGGAGAACAGATTCCTATTTCCGCTCAGATTGTATCGTTGGCAGATGTGTATGATGCATTAGTGAGTGATCGCATCTATAAGAAGGCCTATTCTCATAAAGAAGCGGTTAGAATGATATTAGCCGGAGAATGTGGGGCATTTAATCCACTTCTTTTAGAATGTCTCGAAGAGATTCAAGGGAAAATAAAGGAAGAACTTGAAGTTCAGGATGTTCCAGAAATTTCACCAGTACCAGTACAATGTCCGATTTCAGAAATATCAGAATTATCTATACCAGAAGACAAAAAGTAAGAAATGTTAAGTAAAATGAAGAAGAATTAAGGAGAACGACAATGACAGTAAAAGAATGTTATGAACAGATGGGGTCTGATTACGAGGGAGTTTTAGGAAGAATGGGCAGCGAAGCCATGATTAAACGTTTTGCCTTAAAGTTCTTACAAGATCCAAGCTTTAATAATTTAAAAGAAAATCTGGAAAAAAATGATGGCGAAGAAGCGTTCCGCGCAGCACATACATTAAAAGGTGTATGCTTAAACCTCGGATTTGATGAACTCTACGAAGCAAGCGCAGAAATCACTGAAAAGTTAAGAGGAAAAGAAACAGCCGGAAGTGAAGATATGTTCCAGAAAGTAGAAGAAAAATACCAGAAGACAGTCAACGCAATCAAAGGTTTAGAGTAACTTCTGCTTTGCCGCAGGCAAAGGGAGACACCCTCAGAGAATAATCCTTATTTGTGACTTTAGTCGCAGCGTGTTGAATACTCGCTCTGCCCGCCCGTATCCAACACTTGTTCCGAGGCCACAATAAGGATTATTTTATTCTCTGAGGCTGTCTTTGGCAGTTGAAGAACAGTCAGAATTTTATTTATTTTGTGATACAATGCTTCAAAATAAACACTTCAAATGAAAAAGCAGGATTATGATGAGTTTGTTATGGATATTTTGAAGAAATAAAATTACAAGGAGAGTTTAGATGAATACAAATAATATTCAGAAAGTAAATTATCAAAAGATATTGGATAAAATCACAGATAAAATTGAGAAGGAGTGTGCTGAGGGAGAAAATCGCCCAGCTCTTTTCCTTCATGCATGCTGCGCGCCTTGCAGCAGCTATGTTCTTGAATATCTGACAAAGTATTTTAAAATTACGATTTTTTATTATAATCCCAATATCACACCAGAAACAGAATATACCAAAAGGGTAAAAGAGCTTCAGCGTTTTATTCATGAAGCAGGTTATGAGGAAGATGTTACTTTCGTAGAAGGTGATTATGACCCACAGGTATTTTTTGATATGGCAAGGGGAATGGAAGACTTGCCGGAAAGAGGACTTCGCTGTTATCACTGCTACGCACTTCGTATGGAAGAAGCCGCGAAGAAAGCTGCAGAGATGGGAGCGGATTATTTTTCGACAACCCTTTCAATCAGCCCGCACAAAAATGCCCAGTGGATTAATGAGATTGGAGAAAAACTTGCTGATAAATATGGGGTGAAACATCTGCCATCTGATTTTAAGAAAAAAGGAGGGTATTTACGTTCTATTGCATTGTCTGAGGAATACCATCTGTATCGGCAGGATTATTGCGGATGTGTGTTTTCGAAGAGGGATTCGGAGGTGCCGAAACAGACGAACTCAGTAATAAAAATAGCACCTACCCCCACGAGGATGCTCAATAACATATAGAGAAAAGCCACTTTCGGATGTCCGCTTTTCATCAGAGTTGCAGATTCTAAAGCAAAGGTTGAAAAGGTAGTAAATCCCCCACAAATTCCAGTCTTTAAGAAAAGTACGAGCTTTGGATTCGGAATTGATCCTTTTGAGGCGAGCATGGCAACAAAAGCGATAGCAATACAGCCCGCTGAGAATGAAATAATCCTTATTTGTGGCCTTGAAGCAAGTGCTGGATACGAGCGAGTATTCAACACGCTGCGACTAAAGTCACAAATAAGGATTATTTTCATTCTCAGCGGGCGTCTATTTGCCTGCGGCAAATCAGAGTTTAAGACCTGCCAGCAAAGCTCCTAATCCTGTTGTTGCATCGCCTTCATCTTTATAGCTTACAACTTCTTCGCCGCTTGTATCTTCCTCTTCCGGAGCAACTTCCTCTAAAGCCTTCATGCTGAGACTAATCTTGCCATTCTCAACTTTTAATACTTTAACATTGACTTCCTGCCCAGCTTTTAAAACTTCTGCTGGAGATTCGATACGTTTCTGTGCGATCTGAGAAATGTGTACCAGACCGGAAATGTCATTGCCGAGATTAACGAAAGCGCCGTAAGGCATGAGAGATTCTACTTTACCAGTAAGAACAGCGCCAGCTTCAATTGCGTTGATACGCGCTTCTTTTTCTGCCCGCTTTTTATCGTAAAGAACTTCTTTTACAGATAATACGAGACGATTCTTTTCTGGGTCAGCTGTGATAACTTTCGCTTCAACAGTCTTTCCAAGATATGGATTTGTGTCTTCTACATAACCAATTTCAAGATGGGATGCAGGAATAAAACCGCGAAGCCCATCAACATAAACGATAACACCTTTATTTACGATACCGCCGACTTTTAAAGTAAGAACAGTACCATCCTCTAAATACTGCTGTACTTTATCCCAAGCGTTAAATCCAGTTTCTTCTTCTGTAGCCTCTCCCTCATTCTCCACAACATTCAGTGTTTTAAGAGATTCGTCAATTTCTTTTTCGAAATCTGCCATTGA
>UMGW01007184.1_pt1 | contig 11295 bp, 10 predicted proteins | sample 1965371 | NCBI WGS metagenome assembly UMGW01 (sample SAMEA4836082, study PRJEB28245) | human gut metagenome | biome: gut microbiome; material: fecal sample | place: Denmark | collected 2008
AACTGGTAGCTATTCCCGGGATTTTTGAGGATGCACCATCTAAAGGAGCACCTTTTGGAAAAAATATCCAAAAATCTCTGGAGTACGTCCTTAGAATGGGACAGCAAATGGGATTTCAGGTAAAAAATTATGATGGTTATGCCGGAGAGATCACTGCCGGAGAGGGAAACAGGATGATCGGAATCCTCTGCCATACAGATGTGGTCAGTGCAGGAGAGGGATGGAACACAGATCCGTTTGATCCTGTGGAAAAAGATGGAAAGCTTTATGGAAGAGGAACTTCAGATGATAAAGGCCCTCTGGTGTCTTCACTTTTTGCTATGAAATATCTTGCAGATAATCAGTTGATTCCAAAAGATACCTGTCTTCGCATGATTGTGGGAACCGATGAGGAAGAGAGCTGGCAATGTATTCGTTATTATCTGGATCATGCAGAAATACTTCCACAGGTATCTATCGTACCAGATGCTAATTTTCCACTTTTATACTGCGAAAAAGGACTTCTTGACTTTGATCTTTCTTCTGTGGAATCTGTGGATGAAAGAGCAGAGATACAAATTGTGGAATTAAAAGGTGGACGTAGCAGAAATATTGTTCCGGACGAGGCGTCCTGTCTTCTGAAATGTGAAGATCCGAAGGCGGCAGTAAAAAGCATTGCGCTTCCGGAACAGGTTACAGCAAAGATCACAGATGGATTTTTGAAATTGTCAGTCAGAGGGATCAGTACACATTGTATGAGTCCGGAAAAAGGGTTTAATGCAGTTTCCTGTCTTCTGGAAACGCTGGGACAATTTGGCGAAAAACTTTCTCATGCTTCTTATATGAAATGTTTTCATCAGGCCATAGGAATGGATTATGACGGAGAGCGTCTGGGCTGTGCCATGGAGGATTCCGCAGGGGCACTGACGTTTAATGTGGGAACTGTGAATATGGATGAAAATGGAAGGATTTTTCTGCAGTGTAATATTCGTTATCCTGCATCTGTGGAGTATAATGATATTCGGGAGCTGCTGGAGAGACAGCTGAAAAAATATGGCTTCTTTTATAATGAAGTAGATTATCTGGCTCCGGTATACCATAAAAAGGACTCAGCACTGATCCGGTGTCTGATGGAGGCCTATCAGGAAGTGACAGGGGATATGGATACAGAGCCAATGGCTATTGGCGGAGCTACCTATGCAAGGGCACTTCCTAATGCTGTGGCATTTGGGCCGCTGTTTCCGTATGAGGAAGAACTGGCTCATGAAGCAAATGAATTTTTAAGCATTGAGAGTCTGCAGAAAATGACCGAAATTTTTGTAAAAGGTCTTTACAAACTGATGACAGAATATAGATAAAAACATTAAAGAAACAAACTATAGAAATATCCTGGAATGCGTTGACATCCAGGATATTTTTTGCTATGTTATATAAGTTTACATATGATAAAGCTACGGCTTAAACTGAATAGGAGAAAGGATATGGATGTGGAGGAAAAGAAGGACATTTTTGATAAACTGATGCATCTTCCGGTGCTGAATATATTGGAACCTTTTTATAAGAAACATAAGGAAGTTCTGATGTATCTGTTCTTTGGAGGGCTCACATTTTTTCTGAACATTGCGTTGTATGCATGGCTGGATAAGGGCCTGGGCATGAATGCGCTGATCGCCAATGTGATCTGCTGGGTGGTCTGCGTACTGTTCCAATATTTTACAAACAGGACATGGGTATTCGACGGGCAGGTGGATTCCGCCGCCGGATTTTTAAAGCAGATGGCTTCGTTTTTCGGAGGCCGGCTCTTTACGCTGATTGTGGAGGAAGCAATCCTTGCGGTATTTATCACCTGGCTTGGATTTAACAGCATGGCAGTGAAACTTGTTGCTCAGGTGGTTGTGATCGTATTGAATTATGTGATCAGTAAATTGATTGTTTTTAAAAAATAAAAGATAGTTATATTTGTAGAAAAGGAGTTGGATGAAATTGACAAAGGACAAGACCAATGATATGACCGTGGGAAATCCGGTGAGCCTGATCATCCGCTTTATGATTCCCATGTGTCTCGGAAATATTTTTCAGCAGTTTTATAACATTGCGGATTCCATTGTTGCGGGTCAGTTCCTGGGAGTAGATGCGCTGGCTGCAATCGGAAGCACCGGTTCACTGATGTTTTTTGTTACCGGATGGCTTAACGGACTGAGCAGTGGCTTTGCCATTCTGGTATCCCAGTGGTTCGGGGCGAAGCAATATGATAAGATGCGTCATTACGTAGCTATGTCCATTTATCTGGCAGCAGCCTTTGCCATTGTGATGACCATTGGCTTTGAGGCTTTGAATGAACCGATTCTGCGGCTGATGAATTCACCGGAGGATCTGATGGGATCTGTGAAGGGATATATGGGAATTATTTATGCAGGCCTGATCGTAACAGCGGCATATAATTCACTGGCAGCGTTTCTCCGTGCACTTGGAGATTCAAAATCTCCGCTGTATTTTCTGATCATTTCGGCAGTGATCAATGTGTTCCTGGATATTCTGTTTATTGTAAAAATCGGGATGGGAGTGGAAGGCTGTGCCTATGCTACAGTTATCGCGCAGGCAATTTCCGCAGTCTGCTGCCTGATCTATATTATCAAAAAGTTCCCGATCCTGCATCTGAAGAAAGAAAACTTTGAAGTTTCTTTTACCAGCTTCCGTTATCTGCTGGCCCTTGGTATTCCCATGGGACTTCAGTTTTCCATCACAGCGATCGGAACCATTATTGTGCAGGGTGCGGTAAATATTTACGGTTCTGTATATATGGCAGGATTTTCCGCTGCGGGAAAAATACAGAATATTATTGCAACTGTATTTGTAGCTTTTGGTGCGACGATGGCAACCTATGTAGGACAGAACCGGGGCGCCGGAAAGATGGACCGTGTAAAAGCAGGAATGAAATATACCCAGATCATGATCCTGATCTGGAGTGTGATCACTATGATCATTATGTTCTTTTTCGGAAAGTACATGACCTGGTTATTTATTGACAAATCCCAGACGGATGTTATTAATGTTTCTGTTACTTATTTTCATACGGTATTCTGGGCATATCCGTTCCTTGGAAGTATCTTTCTCTACAGAAACGGACTTCAGGGACTGGGATATGGCTTGGTTCCCATGCTGGGCGGTGTGTTTGAACTGGCGGCAAGAAGTGCGATCGTTATGTTTGTTGCAGGAAAAACAAGTTTTGCAGGTGTATGTCTGGCAGATCCTGCCGCATGGATCGCAGCGCTGATCCCTCTGATCCCGTATTATATTTATGTGATGAAAAAGTGGAGCAGGGGAAAAAAGGAAACTACTGCCTGAGTGGGTATAATACAGAAAATGAAAAGAATAAATTTAGGCTTGCAATTATGGAAGATACAGTTATAATGATATTATAACTGCGGAAAAAACCAGGAAACCGGGATTCCGGGTAAGATTACAGATCCAGAAGGGAGAATATAGATCATGGAAATCACAAAGGAAACAACAATGGGCGAGATGCTTGCATACGATGAGAAGATCGCATACATTCTTATGCAGGAAGGAATGCACTGCATCGGCTGTCCGTCTTCTATTGGTGAGTCTCTTGAGGAGGCATGTATGGTACACGGACTTGACGTAAACGTAGTACTGGCAGACATCCATCACTATGAGGAAACCAAGAAACAGAAATAATCAGTACTATCACTGATCTTATAACGTTATAACGTACAGATTACGGACCGTAAGGGATAACGACTGTGCATGCCTTTTTGGCATGCCGGCGTTATCCCTTTTTTTATATATGGAGGAAAAAACATGTATGTCATGATCGACAATTTTGATTCATTTGTATATAATCTGAAGGCATATTTTCAGGAACTGGGAAGAGAGATACTGGTTAAACGCTGTGATGAGATCACTCTTAAGGAGCTGGAAGCGATGAATCCGGAAGGGATTATTCTTTCGCCGGGACCGAAACGTCCCTGGGATGCGAAGCTCTGTGTAGATACGGTAAAAAAATTTCAGGGAAGGATTCCGATCCTGGGTGTCTGTCTGGGCCATCAGGTTATCGGCCACTGTGCAGGCGCAGTAGTGGAAAAGGGAGTACGCCCCATGCATGGAAAAGTAACAGAGATCCATAATCACGGAACCGGCGTGTTTGCAGGCCTGCCGGAGAAATATAAGGTGACAAGATATCATTCCCTGATCGTCCGGGAAGACAGCATCCCGGAAGAATATCAGGTAGATGCTGTTTCCGATGACGGAGCAGTTATGGGAATTTCCCATAAAACACTGCCTCTGTATGGCGTACAGTTCCATCCGGAAGCTGTTCTTACGGAATATGGCCATGAGCTTCTTGAGAATTTCTGTAAGATCGCAGAGGAATTTCATCAGGAGAGGGAAGAAGAACTGGCAGAAGAGAAAACTGCTTAGATCAAAAAATAACCCGGAGATGAATGCAGCTCGCCTGCACTCATAAGAATATTACAGGGTGCAGTGAGGATACCTGATCCGCTCACTGCACAGATAAAACCGGGAACACACAGGAGTAAAAACATGTACAATAATCAGCGAATCATAAAAGAACTGACCCCATATATCCCGGCAGTGGAGATTTTCCGGATCTACGAGAGAGAGCCGGGAGCTGCATTTCTGGATTCCTCCCTTGTGAATGAACTGGGACATTATTCCGTGATCGGAAGGTGCCCCTATCTGAAACTGGTAAAAGACGGGAAGACCTTTACCATCAATGGAAAACTGGAAACAGAAACAACCTTTGAAGACTACATGCGGGAATATTTGAATACCCATGAGGACAAAAATGACAGCAGACTTCCCCTTGTGTCCGGAGCTGTAGGATATTTTTCCTATGATTACGGAAGGAAACAGATGGGAGTACCCTCCGGGGAAAAAGATCTTGTGACGATTCCGGAAGCAGTTCTGACGTTTTATGACTGTTTTGTTGTGGAAGACTGTCAGGAAAAAAGGACGTATCTTGTGTCAAATGGAATCAGCGGAAATGCTGCGGCGCAGATCGGCGCAATGGAAAAAGCAATCCTGGAATCTGCAGAGGCTGGCAAACCGGAAGAACCGGAAATCGGAGAAAAAAAGAAATTCGGAAATGGGATGATCACGGAAAATTCTCACCGTGAGAAATTTAAGATTCAGGTCCATCCAAATTTTGAGAAAGAGGAATACAAGCAGGCAGTGGACCGGATGATCCAATATATTATAGAAGGTGATATCTACATTGCCAATATGACACAGCAGCTGACCATTGAAAGCGAAAAACAGCCGCTGGATGTTTTCTATGATCTCCGGAAAAACAATCCCTCTCCTTTTGGTGGATATCTGGATTTTGGAGATTATCAGATCGTCTGTGCCTCTCCGGAACGCTTTCTGAAAATGAAAGACCGTCATGTAAACACACGTCCCATAAAAGGAACACGAAAACGTGGCGCAACGCCTGAGGAAGACGAAATGCTCCGCCAGGAACTTGCAGATTCCGGCAAAGATAAAAGTGAACTTCTCATGATCGTAGACCTGGAACGAAATGATCTGAACCGGGTATGTACACCGGGAAGCGTGAAAGTAACCGAGCTTTTTACAGTGGAAGCATATGCCACAGTATTTCATCTGGTGTCGGATATTGAGGGAACACTGGAAGATGGAAAAAATGTGATGGACCTTCTGGAAGCTACGTTCCCCGGCGGCTCCATTACCGGTGCACCGAAATACCGCGCTATGGAGATCATTGATGAACTGGAGCATGGAAAAAGAAATCTCTATACCGGTTCCATCGGCTATCTGACACTGGATGGCAGCTGCGATTTTAACATCGTGATCCGTACAGCCCTTCATAAAAACGGGAAATATCATCTTGGTGTCGGTGGCGGGATCACGGCAGAGTCAGATCTGGAATTTGAGTATGAGGAAACACTGCAGAAAGCGAAAGCAATCCTGGATGCACTGCAGTAGGGGACATACGGAATAACGGAAGACTAAGAAAGATTCTGCAGACGGGCCGGGAGACCTGATGTAAAAGGGAGGATGGAGATGAACGTAACATTAGATGAATGTTTTCAGTTTGGCCTGGGAGCATTTGAAACCATAGGGATCGAACAGGGAATTCCCATACTGCTGGATAAACACCTGAAAAGACTGGAACGTGCCGCAGATTTCCTGAAACTGGGAAGCTTGTCAGAACGGGGGATCACTGCACGGAAGATTGAAAAATATCTGGAAGAACAGAAAATGCGCACAGAAGTACAAAAGGAATTTGGAAACCTGGAGCACTGTGCATTAAAGATCATGCTTACCAAGGAAAACATGGTTTATTCTCTTCGTGCCAATCACTATACACCGGAAAAATATGAGAAAGGTTTTTTCATAGATATCAGTGCGGTAAAACGAAATGAAACCTCACCGCTGGTATATCACAAAACCATGAATTACGGAGACTGTATCCTGGAAAAAAGAAAAGCCACGGCAGCAGGAATGGATGAGCGGCTGTTTCTCAATACAAAAGAACAGGTTTCTGAAGGTACGGTAAGTAATGTATTTTTTGTGAGAAACGGCGTGATCTGTACGCCACAAGTCAGTTGCGGCCTTCTTCCGGGGATCCTTCGGGAGTATCTCTGTGAAACAGAAGATGTGGAAGAGACAGACATCTATGTTCAGGACCTGAAGCGGTATCAGGAATGTTTTGTTACCAATTCCCTGATGGGAATCATGCCAGTGCGTCAGATCGGGGGAATTCGGTTTGAGGAAGACCGAGTGACAAAGGAGCTGATGAGAAAATATCAGGACATGGTACAGGAGACGATAAATAAGAAGAAAGACAGATGAAACGATATGGAGTGCCAGATTCTGTGAATGACCATGACTGAAATGAATGAAAATGACTGAGATAATCAGGGATAAAAGTGTATCAACCTGGAAAAACTAGGATTGATGCACTTTTTTTGTGCAAACTCAACCAAAAACAGTCATAAATTTTGTGAAGTAGTTTGATTGACTTTGAATGAATTTGGAAGTATACTAAGCTCAACAAATGAGGAACAACAAAAAGCGGTCAGAAACCCGCAGAATAAAAGATATGGGGAGGAGAAAGAAATGATCTGCACAGTTACTTTTAATCCATCTCTGGACTATATCGTTTCCGTAGAGGACTTCAAGCTTGGACTTACCAACCGTACCAGTTCTGAGCTGATGCTTCCGGGCGGAAAAGGAATCAACGTTTCCACCGTGCTGATGAACCTTGGAATTGAGAATACAGCACTTGGTTTCATGGCAGGATTCGTAGGAGATGAGATTGTAAGAAAGCTTGAGGAGATGGGAGTGAAATCCGATTTTATCAAGATCCCGGAAGGCGTTTCCAGAATCAACCTGAAGCTGAAATCCATTGACGGAACCGAGATCAACGGAATGGGACCTAAAATCAGCGCAGAAAAAGTTCAGGAGCTGATGGAGAAACTTGACACACTGAAAGAAGGAGATGTGCTTTTCCTGGCAGGAAGCATTCCATCATCCATGCCGGATGACATGTACGAGAAGATCATGGCGAGACTGGACGGAAGAGGCGTGATGATCGTTGTGGATGCAACAAGAGATCTTCTTGTAAACGTTTTGAAATATCATCCGTTCCTTGTGAAACCCAACAACCATGAACTGGGAGAAATCTTCGGAGTCGAGCTTAAGACCCGTCAGGATGTGATCCCTTACGGAAAGAAACTCCAGGAAAAAGGTGCCAGAAATGTACTGATTTCCATGGCCGGTGAAGGAGCTGTCCTGGTAGCAGAAGACGGACAGGTATTTGAGAAACCGGCACCGAAGGGAATACTGGTAAACGGCGTAGGAGCCGGAGATTCCATGGTAGCAGGCTTTATGGCAGGCTGGATGGAAAAACAGGATTACGAATACGCTTTCCACATGGGGATTTCCGCAGGAAGCGCAAGTGCATTTTCTGAAAATCTTGCCACGAGGGAAGAGATTCAGGCGGTATATAAACAGGTAACAGAGGGGTAAATAAGAAAGGAGAAGGGAAGATGAGAATCACAGATCTGCTTGACAAACGAAGCATATCGCTGGATGCAGCACCGAAGACAAAATCCGAAGCGCTGGACATGGCCGTAGATCTTATGGTAAAAAGCGAAAAGATCAGCGACCGGGAAGCTTATCGGAAACAGGTGTATTTAAGAGAGGAAGAAAGTACAACAGGAATCGGTGAGGGAATCGCCATTCCTCATGGAAAATGTGATGCGGTAAAGAAACCGGGACTTGCTGCCATGGTAGTAAAAAACGGCGTGGAATTTGAGGCACTGGACGATGAACCGGTCACCCTTCTTTTCCTGATCGCGGCACCGAATACAGAAGACAACATTCATCTGGATGTACTCAGCAAACTTTCCGTGATGCTGATGGATGATAATTTTACAGAGTCCTTACGTAACGCGAAATCTGTAGATGAATTTATGGAGATCATCGACAAGGCCGATGAGGAGAAAAAAGATATTGATGAAAGACTGGCAGATACAGGAAGTTCCGAAGGAGCCAGAGCCAAACTGCTGGCAGTTACTTCATGCCCCACAGGTATTGCCCACACCTACATGGCAGCAGAAGGACTGGAAAAAGCAGCGAAGGCGAAAGACTGTTTCATTAAAATAGAGACAAGAGGCTCCGGCGGAGCAAAAAATGTACTTACGGATCAGGAGATCCAGGAAGCAGACTGCATTATCGTGGCAGCAGATGCCAAGGTCCCCATGGACCGTTTCGACGGAAAGAAAGTCATCGAATGTCAGGTTTCCGACGGAATCAGCAAGGCAGACCAACTGGTTGACCGTGCCATTTCCGGAGATGTTCCGATATATCATGCGGCAGCAGGCAGCCAGAGTTCTTCCTCAAATGCAAAAGCAGGCGGCGGAGCAGGCCACAAGATCTACATGCAGCTGATGAACGGTGTATCTCATATGCTTCCACTGGTTGTTGGCGGTGGTATCCTGATCGCCCTTGCATTTCTGATCGATGGTTTAAGCGTAGATTTAAGTTCCCTTCCGGCAGACCAGAGAGCAAACTTTGGTACCATCACACCGGTAGCGGCTGTTCTGAAAAATATTGGTGGAACCGCATTTGGGTTCATGCTTCCTGTACTGGCCGGCTTTATCGCAATGGCTATCGGTGACAGACCGGCACTTGCAGTTGGCCTTGTAGGCGGTATGATCGCAGCAAACGGAAAATCCGGTTTTCTTGGAGCTCTTCTTGCAGGTTTCCTTGCAGGATATCTGATCCTGGGACTTCGTAAAGTCTGTGATAAACTTCCGGAAGCTCTGGAAAAAATCGCACCGGTACTGATCTATCCGGTTGTTGGTGTCCTTCTTATGGGACTTTGTATGACATTCATTGTAGAGCCGATCATGGGTGGTATTAATGCAGGATTAAATAATGCCTTGACAGGCATGGGAAATTCAAGTAAAGTAATTTTAGGACTGGTTCTCGGTGGCATGATGGCCATTGATATGGGAGGCCCGTTCAACAAAGCAGCATATGTATTTGGTACAGCGGCCATTGCGGCAGGTAACTATGACATTATGGCAGCAGTTATGGTAGGAGGCATGACTCCTCCATGTGCTATCGCACTTGCATCCCTGCTGTTTAAAGACAAATTTACAAAAGAAGAGCGTGAGGCAGGACCGACCAACTTTATCATGGGACTTGCATTTATCACAGAAGGAGCCATTCCTTTTGCGGCATCTGACCCGATCCATGTACTCTCGTCCTGCATCGTCGGCTCCGCAATAGCAGGAGCGATCTCCATGTTCTTCAACTGTACACTGATGGCACCACATGGCGGAATCTTCGTATTCCCGGTTGTAGGTAATGCAATGATGTATCTGGTCGCACTGGTTGTGGGAACTCTGATCTCAGCTGTACTTCTCGGGGTACTGAAGAAAAAAGTTGCTTAAATTTTTTTAAATTAAAATAAAAACTGGAGGATAAAGAAATGAAAGAATTCAAGTATGTAGTAACAGATAACGAAGGAATCCATGCACGTCCGGCCGGAGAGCTTGTGAAGCTTGTAAAAGGTTTCGAGTCCAAGATCACTATCGAGAAGGACGGCAAGACTGTAGAGTGCAGAAAGCTTCTTGCACTTATGGGACTTGGCGTAAAGAAGGGACATGAGGTTACCTTTACATTCGATGGTGCAGATGAGGATGCAGCATACGAGGCAGTAAGCAAATTCATGCAGGAGAACCTGTAATCTCAGAATGAGTGAACAGAAGGCATCCCGGTCCGGTCGATCGGGATGTCTTTTTTGAAGGAGGAAAAGGAATGCTGACGGAGCAGAGATACGAGATCATACTCGGCCTTCTCAGAGAAAAAAACAGTGTTACGGTAACAGAACTGAAAGATATCCTGGATGCATCGGAATCTACGGTCCGCAGAGACATCACGGCGCTTTACAAGGCGGGGAAGCTGACCAGGGTTTTTGGCGGTGCGGTGGCGCTGGAACATACTGTCAATGCCTATGAGCCTACCGTAGCCCAGAAAGTTGAGCTGAATATTGAAGAAAAAAAGAAGATCGCAGCCTATGCGGCAGCTCTGATCCGTCCGGAAGATTTTGTGTATCTGGATGCGGGAACGACTACCGGATATATGCTGGAGCATCTGGAAGGCTCCGGGGCGACTTTTGTCACCAATGGTGTTTCCCATGCCAGGGCTCTGGCTCAGATGGGAGTCCGTGTGCTGCTGATCGGCGGAGAACTGAAGGGATCTACGGAAGCTGTGATCGGAAGTCAGGCCATGCAGATGCTGAAGAATTATCATTTTACAAAGGGCTTTTTCGGGACCAACGGGATGACTCAGAGAGAAGGCTTTACCACGCCGGAATCCAATGAAGCACTGGTAAAGCGAACCGCCATGGAGCAGTGTCTGGAAAAGTACGTAGTGTCTGACAGCTCCAAATTCGGACAGATCAGTGCGGTGACGTTCTTTTCATTTGACGGAGCAGTGATCCTGACGGAAAGCTGTTCCAAAGAATATAAAGATTGCAGAAATATACAGATCGTATCATAGAAAGATCGCAAAAAAAACCGGTTTGGAAGAAAAAATTCTTCGTAAACCGGTTTTTTGTTTGCTGAGGATCTGTTTCAGGCTTCCCTGGAGATCATGGCTTCTAGATCTTCTACGGAAATGTCTTTTTTGTGCATCAGCTTGAGCAGACGTTTCAGTTCAGCAGCTTCCTTTGCCTTTTTTTCAGCTTTGCGGATCTCATCCAGCTGAGCTGCCAGTGCAGTTTTTTCATCCTCCAGC
>UMGW01008935.1_pt1 | contig 11270 bp, 10 predicted proteins | sample 1965371 | NCBI WGS metagenome assembly UMGW01 (sample SAMEA4836082, study PRJEB28245) | human gut metagenome | biome: gut microbiome; material: fecal sample | place: Denmark | collected 2008
CTAATTCTTGCAGACGGAAATAATACATATCCGGGTCTTGCCAATAAAAAGGATAACATCCATGTTCCAGATAGTTCCGGTAAATCGGCACAATATTCATCTCCGCATTGATCTCCTTCACCAAATCATGATGGTTCGCTAAGATATCCTCCAACGGAATGGGATCTTTATCCAGAATGCTTTCGTAAGAAAGGAATTCACGGAACGACATCGGATGCATGGTATAAAAAGCAGCCTCATGCCTTAACCCGTTCCGCACCTCTGTCTGCGAGTACAAAGAAGTGGTAGCGAAAACAATCTTTAAGGCGGGGTTGGCATCCAATAAAGTTGAGACCTCTTCCATCCAGCCCGAATAGAAATGGATCTCATCCAAAAACAAATAATGCCCCCCGGCTTGCAGGAACTCCTTAACCGCATCGGTCAATGAATGTGTCTCAAACCAGAAATCATCCAGATTCACATACAGGGCTTCCCGTGAATCTTCAAATTTCAACTTAATATGCTGTAACAACAAGGTAGTCTTACCAACCCCTCGAGAGCCGAAGATGCCGATTAACCGATCCTCCCACTCTATCCGTGCATGCAAATAACGCAGGAATGTACAATTTATTCCTTTCAACAATAGCTGATGATTCCGCTGAAGCAAGTCCATATACAAATCTGTTTTACGCGAATATAAAAAATGTTCCGTGTTTTTCGTACCTTTGTCAACACTAAACCAATAAAAAGATGAATACATCCAAAGTCTACTTTACTAATTTACGCACGACCCCCAGCAGCAACCTGCTGGATAAGATGGAACGTCTGGTAAAACGTGCCGGTATCGCCAATATCGACTTCAAAAATCAATTTGTAGCCATTAAGATCCACTTTGGCGAACCGGGGAATTTGGCATACATTCGTCCTAATTACGCCGCTCGCTTGGTAAGCCTGTTACGTGAATTAGGCGCGAAACCGTTCCTTACCGATTGTAACACCTTATACTCGGGCCGTCGCTCCAACGCTGTCGATCATCTTCAAAGCGCCATGGAAAATGGGTTCAATCCCATGTCCGCCGGTTGCAACGTTATCATCGCCGATGGCGTGAAAGGTACGGACTACCGGGAAATCGAGATCGACGGGCAATATTGCAAGGCCCCGAAAATAGGTGCCGCTATCGCCGATGCCGATATCATCATTTCCATGAACCATTTCAAAGGTCACGAGCAAGCCGGTTTCGGCGGTGCGCTGAAAAACCTCGGGATGGGATGCGCCAGCGTAGGCGGTAAACTGGAATTACATTGTGCCTCACAGCCTCGTATCGATACGGAGGCTTGTAAAGGCTGTAACATCTGTGTAAAGCACTGCGCTCACGATGCCATCCATTTGAATAACAACCGAAAGGCCGAAATTGATTACGAGCGTTGTGTAGGTTGCGGGCAATGTGTGGCTCTTTGCCAGTACGACGGTGCCGTAATGGGCGAAGGTGATACTTCCGAGCGATTGAATTACAAGATCGACGAGTACACGAAAGCCGTATTAGCAGACAAGCCCCATTTCCATATTAGTTTTATCATGAACGTATCTCCGGAATGCGATTGCTGGAATCATAACGATGCCGCCATCATCCCCGATTTGGGTATCGCCGCATCTTTCGATCCGGTGGCCTTGGATAAGGCTTGCGCCGATATGGTTATCAACGCTCCTATCATCGGAGGTAATAAATTAGCCGAGACTCATCCTCACGAACACCTTGAGGGAGAGGATAAATTCCATTTGATTCATCCGGATACGAACTGGCAAGCCGGCCTACGTTATGCGGAAGAAATCGGACTGGGTTCTCAAGCATATGAATTAATAACGGTTTAATAGACGGAATGAGTACAATTTGCGCTATATCTACAGCTCCGGGAGTAGGAGGAATCGCAGTGGTCCGTGTCTCCGGGCCGGATGCTTTCAAGATTTGTGATCGGATATTCCGGCCGAAGAAGGTAGGTAAGAGTTTATCTACCCAAAAGGCTTATACCTTAACGTATGGTTCCATCGTCGGTAACAATGACGAAACCATAGATGAGGTGATCGCCGCTGTTTTCCGTGCCCCCCATTCTTTCACGGGGGAAGATACGGTGGAAATCACCTGCCACGGCTCGACGTATATCCAACAACAAATCCTGCAATTCCTTATCTCCAGCGGATGCCGTATAGCGCAACCGGGTGAATATACGCAACGTGCTTTCATGAATGGCAAGATGGACCTTAGCCAAGCGGAGGCCGTTGCGGATTTAATCGCCTCCACTTCGGCCGGCCAACATCGTTTGGCTCTAAGCCAGATGCGAGGTGGTTTCAGTAGGGAACTCGCCGAACTTCGAAACCAACTGCTCCATTTCACCTCTCTCATGGAATTGGAACTGGATTTCAGTGACCATGAGGAATTAGAGTTCGCTGATCGTAGCGAGCTTCGCACGCTTGCGGATCATATCGAACAGGTCATCTCCAAACTCGCCCAATCTTTCAGCGTAGGTAACGCTATCAAAAACGGTATTCCTGTCGCCATCATCGGTGAGACGAACGCCGGCAAATCTACTTTACTAAACGCCTTGTTGAACGAGGATAAAGCGATCGTCAGCGACATCCACGGAACGACCCGTGACGTTATCGAGGATACGATCAATATCAACGGCCAGCTCTTCCGTTTCATCGACACCGCCGGTATCCGTGAAACAAGCGATACGATCGAAGCTCTCGGTATTGAACGTAGTTTCAAGGCTCTAGACCAAGCGCAAATCGTCATCCTCATGTACGACTTAACCCGTGACCTCAAAGATTTCGAGGCTTTCTATCAAGAAATAGCTCCGAGATTAACGAATAAGTCTGTTATCTTAGCGATGAACAAATGCGATGTATTACCCGCATCCTCTCTCCCGACCTTCTCTTTCCCCACCGAAGGCTGGCATCAAATCGCTATTTCCGCCAAAGGCAAGCTGCATATCGCAGAGCTACAACAACTCCTCACGGAAGTCTCTTCCATCCCCACCCTCCACCAAAGCGACATCATCGTAACGAATGCCCGCCACTTCGAGGCGCTTACGCATGCGCTGGAAGCTATACATAGGGTACAAGAAGGTTTGAACTCCAGCCTTTCCGGGGATTTCATCTCGCAAGATTTACGGGAGTGTATATTCCATTTATCGGATATCGTAGGAGAGGTTACGACGGATCAGGTGTTGGGGAATATATTTCGGCATTTTTGCATCGGAAAATGATGGCTTAGAAACAGCCATAAACAGCCATAAACATTTAGAACAAAGTCGCTGTATTTCAGCGACTTTTCTGTTTTAACACTTTCCAGTCCGTATTTGGAAGTAACGGTTTTTATCCATATTTTTCCTACATATTTCTACCGCGGCGGAAATTCACGGTTAGCCTGAATGTCACAGTGACGCATTAGTTGACGTGTGTTGACAGTGGTTTACATGTGTTGACAAAATCCGGGAGAAATAAGGCGAATTTATCCCCAATGTAAAGGAGGAAAATATGGAAGTAAGAAAGATTTGTCAATGGTGCGGAAAGCCATTTATAGCTCAAAAGACAACGACCTGTTATTGTAGCCACCAGTGCTCCAATCTTGGCTACAAGGAGCGCATCCGGGAACGTAAGCGACAGTTGAAACGGTCGCAAGAATTACTGCAACCTCGACAAGCCGCCGAGGGACAGGATTTCTTCTCTTTTGCCCAAGCAGCGAAGTTGATGGGCGTAACCCGGCAATACATATATAAGTTGGTAAAGGAATCCAAACTTCGGGCTTCACGCATCAGCGGCAAGAAGTCGCTCATCCGCCGTGCGGACATCGAACTGATGATGAAAACCAAACCTTATGAGCGCATCATGCCCAAAGAGGACTTCGACATCACCGAGTATTACACTGCCGAAGAGATTGCCGATAAATATAAGGTCAACGCCAAATGGGTGTGGACTTATACACGGCAGCACAAAGTCCCGAAAGTGCGCATCCGCCAGTTCAACTATTACAGCAAGAAACATATCGATGCTGCCTTTGCCAAATACGAGGTGGACTCCGACCTGACGGAATGGTACACGCCCGAAGAAATTCAAGAGAAATACGGCATGACACGCGTCGCTATCCGTTCACAGGTGTATCGGAACAACATTCCCTCCAAGAAGGAGCATGGGCAGATATTCTACTCCAAGCTCCACTTCGACCTCTCGAAAAGTTCCGAACAGGAGAGCAAGACGGAATACTACACCGTCAAGGAGGCGATGGAGAAATTCAAGCTATCCCGTGATTCGGTTTACGGTATTCTGCAATTCCATCAGATCACTCGTGAGAAGAACGGACGGTTCGTCAGGTTCCTGAAAGTGGAGTTTGACAAGGTAATGGGTGTCCGCAAGTAACCAATTATAGATTTCCGTAAATTATTCCAAAATTAATCTCTGCTGAAGGATTTCTGCATGGTTACATTACAGAGATTTGCCGACAAGTTAATAACAACCATAAAAATATATATTATGCATGAGTGTAAAACAGTAACATTAAGGACACGTCCTTTAAAGAATAGGATGCTGTCTTTCTACTTGGATTATTATCCGGGTTATCGAGACAAAGAGACAATGAAAGTTATCCGCCATGAGTCGCTTGGTATTTACGTATATGCCAATCCGAGAAACAAGCGTGAACAGAACTTCAACGAGGTAATGACCGAGAAAGCCGAAGCCATCCGTTGCCGTAGGTTTGAATCTGTGGTGAATGAACGGTATGATTTCTTCGACAGGTACAAACTCAAAGCCGATTTCTTGGAGTATTATCGCAAACAGCTCCGTAGGCATGACCAGAAATGGGAGTTCGTCTATCTCCATTTCAGAAACTTCGTACATGGCAAATGTACCTTTGAGGAGATTGACATCGACCTATGCAACAAATTTCGGGAATACTTGCTGAGTGCCAAAAAGCTGAGGCGCAATGGACCCATCACACGGAACTCCGCATCAGGATATTGGTCTACTTTCAGGGGATTCCTGAAAATACTCTATCGTAATGGGATGATAAAGACCAACGTCAATGATTTTTTGGATAAGATTGAAACGGAAGATGTAGTCAAGGAGTATCTGTCTGTAGAAGAACTGTATAAACTGGCTGAAACACCGTGCAAGAAACCTATCTTGAAAATAGCATCGCTGTTTTCGTGCATGTCCAGTTTACGTATCAGTGATATTCTTGCCTTATGTTGGGAAGATATTGTAGACTACTCGGCCGGTGGGAAATGCGTACACATCATTACGCAAAAGAACAAAGCGGAAGACATCATTCCCATCAGTGAAGAAGCATTAGGATTGATAGGTTACAGTTCCGAGAAGAAAGGTTTGGTATTCAAGGGGCTTATGCGCAGTTGGACACAAGCACCCATGAAAGAGTGGATTCGCTCTGCTGGAATTACTAAAAACATAACTTTCCACTCGTATCGCAGAACATTCGCCACGCTGCAAGCTGCGGCAGGAACGGACATCCGCACCATACAAAGCATTATGGCTCACAAGAGTATTACGACCACGCAAAGGTATATCAAGGTAGTGGATGCCAACAAACGGGAAGCCAGCAAGAAAATCACCCTGACAAGGAAAGATTGATAACGATTTAGCCTCCATTTGTACGGGTATAGTATGATTTTTAGCCCGAAATCATACTATACCCGTTATTTTTTACCAATATTGAGCGATTTGTCATCACCAATTATAAGTATCTGGAATACGGCACATAACTTTGCGGCATAATCATTCCAAACATTTACAGTATATGACAAATAGGACTCAAATTCGTACTCAAACAATAAGCTTTGTTCTTGCGCTGTCGGTAATCACCTACTCAACAATAAGTACTTATCTTTATACTTATCACGAAATCAACACAATGAAAGTAATGATACCCATAATACTTGGAATAGGGGTAACAGTTCCAACATGCGGTCTGCTGCAACGATTTTTCCATAGATGGCTGACGAAGAATCCAATCGATTTTTCTTTTGGTCGGCAATCTCCGATTATTCTTGACTCTGATTTCGAAATAAAAGACGATTGTGCAAATGAAACTCAAACCATTGAACAGTCCAATAAATCAGTTATAGATAGTTATGATACACTGCTGGAGAACATCAAAAAGAAAGAAGCAGAAAGACAAGTAGAAGTCATGAATGCTATTCGTGAATATGTAACTATTAAAACCGCTCCTTATCTGTCTAAAGAAGCTATTTCAATCCTCATTTCCAATATAGAATATATGGCTTGTGGTAGATATGACTTATACAAACCTATTCGCTCCAATATAGATAATCCGTTGAAATCTCCAGGACTACGCCATTTGGCATGGAACATCGGTGAACGTTTGGGTATATCTCTACTTCAAAGAGCAACTTTTATAAAAGCTTCATTTCCTCATGAACTAACAAATGCAACTATTGAATATCTAAAACTTAATTTACGCGATAATGTTTCAAGCCAAATTCCAATTGACGTACCCGATAAGGGCGACTATCGCTTCCATTTAGAAACAGATAATAGTAACTCAAAATAAAAAACGTATGCAGATGAAATAATTAATCCGGTCTGTATTGTTCTGCAAGGTTTCATTGAGTTGGTTCGCAGCATGTTAAACGATTAAAACACTTTTAATATGAAACAAGAAGAACTGACATTCAATGACCTGCCGACAGTAGTAGGCGAACTGTGCAACCGGATTGCAAGTATGGAAAATCTGCTGACGGAAAAACTTTCCCATCAGCACGAAGTCAAAGAGAACACGCACGTGCCCATGACAGTGCAAGAGGCTTGCGCCTACCTCAAAATGCCGTTATCGACCTTCTATTACAAGGTCAAAAAGGATGATATTCCGGTTATCAAACAAGGGAAGCATCTCTACATCTATCGGGACGAACTGGATAAATGGTTGGAATCCTCCCGAAAGAATCCGGCTCCGCAAAATTTCGAGGAAGAGAATGAGTCTATGTTAGCTTCCCATCGCCGTAAGCCGAACCCTAAAAACTGGTAACAATGGAGAAGGCAGATAATACGATTCCTTCACGTGAGGAGTTGGCAGTTTACATGGAGGAGTCAATAGTGAGCGTGACAAGTGCATACGAACAGTCGCCTGTGGTGCTGATGGTGGACGATGCAGTTATAGGCACATTAGGCAATTTCAGTGCTTCCATAGGTAAGGCTAAAAGCAAGAAAACGTTCAATGTCTCAGCCATTGTCGCATCGGCATTAAGGGGTAGCACCATTCTTCATTATCGGTCTACATTCCCCCAAGATAAACGGATGGTGTTATACGTTGACACGGAACAAGGACGGTATCATTGTCAGAACGTATTAAAACGCATTTTACGTTTGGCGGACTTACCGGAAAACAAAGAGCCAGACAATCTGGTTATGCTGGCTTTGCGCAAATACTCTCCCGATATGCGATTAGCTATAGTTGAACAGGCTATCGGCACAATTCCTAATTTAGGATTGGTGGTTATAGATGGCATCCGTGATTTTCTTTATGACATCAACTCACCCAGTGAATCCACAGACATTATATCTAAATTCATGCAGTGGACGGATGACAGACAAATACACATCCATACTGTCCTGCATCAGAACAAGAATGATGAACATGCTCGTGGTCACATCGGCACGGAACTCAATAATAAGGCGGAAACCATCATGCAAGTCGAAGTGGATAAAGAGGAAAAGACCATAAGCGTAGTCGAAGCCATGCATATCCGTGACCGTGAGTTTGAACCGTTCGCTTTCCGCATAAATGAAGAGGGGCTACCCGAACTGGTAGAACCTTACCTGCCCAAAGAAAAGAAAATCGGGCGTCCGACCAAAGAACCGTTTGATCCGTACAAAGAAATTCCGGAGAATGTACATCGCGCAGCATTAGATGCCGCTTTTGCGAATGGCACTATCGGTAATTATGGTGATTATTTGGAACGGTTGAAAGAGGAGTACGGATTGCAAGGTGTAAAACTCGGTCATAACAAGGCGGTCAAGGTAGCCACCTTCCTCGGCAACAAGCGGATGGTGATAAAAGAGGGGAAAGAATATAAAATCAATCCCGAATGCCATTACTGAGTTCAACTTTACTTTATTGTCGGGGCGTATATATAAGGAATAAAGCAAAGTAGGCAAGATAACATAATGTGAGATAGTCATACACCCCCTCTTTTAGAGATATATCTTACTATCCGAATGCCGATTCCATATCCACATCCGATATGGCTTGCCGGGAAGTATCAACAGGTATCTGTTGCAAGATATGCCAAGGTATAACCTCACTGCGTTCCGGTTGTACATCGGCGTTCTTGCCTGCTCAGTTCCTTCGCCGGTGCGGTACTCGCAAGCTCGCACCTATTTACCATTATAGAACAATTTATATGAAAGAAAATACTGAAAATTCATTGGGTTCCTCTAACGAAACAAGATGCGTCTTCATCGGAGCGAAAGTCACTCCCCGTCAGAAAGAGCATATAAAATCATTGGCAGCACAATGCGGTATGACGGTAAGTGATTACTTGCTTACCCGGGCATACAATTATCAACCGCAAGCGAGGCTTACAAAAGAAGAGGCGGCACTGTTGCAGAATCTGGATAACTGTCGGTCAGACCTTGTTAAATATACCTCCGCACTGCATGGAATGTCCACAAAGCAGCGCGTGGCAATGTTCAATCAGATTCCGTTCATGGTCGGCTGGCTCAAGGAACTTGGCAATGTAGCCGAAAGCGTCTGCCAGTTCCTGAATGCGGTAAAAGAGCATAACAAAATTCCGTCTAACGCTAAACATGAAGAAGAGTGATTGCAAAAGCAAAAGCCATATCGCACGGAATAAACGACCTTCGTTACATTACCGGCGAATCACAGCACAAGAAACATCCGGAGAAAATCTATCGGGTATTGGACAATCTGTTGCCCTCTGAACCGGACGCAATGGGGATATGGAACTCCATGCAGTTGACCTTATCCCAACATCGGCCGATCAAGAACTCTGTTATCAGAATCGAGTTGAGTCCGTCGCCTGAGCATACCCGGTTCTTCGACATTGAGGACTGGCAAAAGCTTTGGCAGGATTTCGCTGAGGAATTCGACAAACAAGTGATTACCAGCAAGGACGGGAAAGTTCGTTCCCGTCCGACCAATTTGGCTGGCAGCAAGTACACGGTTTGGCTTCATACGGAATCCAAAGGCGAAGTCCCCCACCTACATGCTGCGGTTTGCCGTTTGGATGAAGATGGCAATATCAACAACGACCATAACATTCATCTTCGCGCGCAACGTGCAGCGGAACGGGTGGCAAAGAAACGAGGCTGGACGACTGCAGCACAAATCCGAATTTCCAATGTCCACCAAGTAAATCGTGATTGCATGGATATACTGAAATCAATGCAATCGTGGTCATGGGGAAAGTACAAAAATGCTCTTATACGGAAAGGCTATGTCATACATGAACGAGAAGACAAGCAAGGTATTCTCCGTGGTTATGCACTCGTGCATGGGAACACCAAATACAAGGCTTCTGAATTGGGAATCGGCAGGAACCTGATGATCTCGAAACTTCCTGCGACATGGAATAAGTTGCATTATAAGTCAGGTGTTACCACCTTGAACAGTAAACCTGAAGATATACAGCCGAAACATATTCAAAAGCCATCGGCATCCAATGCCACCAAATATAATACTTATCGTTCTGATACAGTTCCCTATACTCTTAACCATGAAGGTAAGGAACACCGATTCTATATTCCGGAAAAAGTGCTTGACTGCTTCAATGACGAATTTGATTATAGGTTTGTTGCCAACTGTCAGGAACTTACCGATATGGCGGTTGCTATATTCGTCGGACTGTTTGATACGCCGAATATAACAACTGGTGGAGGTGGCGGAGGTTCACAAAGCAATCTTCCGTGGAGAGACAAGGACGAAGATGACTTGCTTTGGGCACGCAGATGCGTTCGTGCAGCCAGTCACTTTTTAGGAAAGAAGCCGAAAACAGGACTAAAACGATAAACTCATGAAAAATAAATTTGATTTTTCCGCAGAAATGAATGATACGGAATCCATAAAAAACACTCCCAAGAATGAATATTTGGAGGAAGAGAACCGGCTACTTGATGTGAACGCCAAAGAACTTGCCAACCTGAATGACAACGTTCATTACATGATTACAAATCTGGTAAATTTACTTAAATTTCTACGGGAGTATAAGTTAACTATTGCCCAAAGTACGCAGGAGCAAGCCGAAAAATTCGGGCAATCTGTCCTCGATAAGTTTCTTCATCAAATTCAAATCAAATTCAAATCAAATTCAAATCAAATGTAATGAAACTGAGCGGAAAATCCGCAAGGCAGACAACTATATTCTCATACCACATTCGGTATTCTATATTCTGATGATCATTCTGGTTGCCCTCTCTTCTTTTTTCGCCAGCATCATAGTAGCTAATACAGAAGTTTTGCACTCCGCATTGATTTGGAAAGTTGCTATTTGCTGTATTCTTATGGCCGTTTTGGGGATTGGTATAACTGTAGTTATACAGAAGTTTTTAAATAAGAAGTAAATAAAACGAAAAGTCTCAACTGGATAGAATTGCTATCGTTGAGACTTTATTCTAATATGCCTATATTATTGAAACTTTATTACAGGAACTACTTTTTCACCAAGTTTGGTCTCATAACGAAATGTTCCTATTTGCATAGCCTTTTTACCTTTAGGTACTTCAATTACCTGATCATCATAAAACAGATTTTGGCCATCTGTCACAATATAGACGACCGGTCCAGTAAATAATGAAGTTGAATACCCTTTCTTCTCGCAATTAGCCAAAGCACCATCCCCAAGAACCTGAAAAACTTCAAATTTTGTTGCGGTAGTAAATACCGTCTGTTGCTCAGCAATCGTAATATCCGATTCGTTAGTATTTGAATTAGTAATACCTATAACAAAAAGTACTGCAATTGTTAATACACACCCAGTAACAACTCCCAAGAAGAATATCAAACCCTTTCTCATAAGTAATATTTTTAATAACATTCAAATATACAACATAATTCTGAATCACAAAACAATTGTGAGCGAAGAAATTACAGCATTAATTCCCTCGCTCTATACATAACTTTATTTACCCAGTGACTTGAAAACCTTGGTAATGCAACGCTTTTTCTGCTCCATATTGGGATGAACATATAAATCCAAAGTAGTTGAAATGTTGGAATGCCCTAATAATACGCTGACTGTTTT
>UMGW01008585.1_pt1 | contig 11258 bp, 10 predicted proteins | sample 1965371 | NCBI WGS metagenome assembly UMGW01 (sample SAMEA4836082, study PRJEB28245) | human gut metagenome | biome: gut microbiome; material: fecal sample | place: Denmark | collected 2008
TTCAACTGGAATATTGGCGCACTTTTCAATTAGTATCTACAACCATAGAGGAATATCTCCGTGGTTGTGTCGGTTTTGAAGTTACGGACAGTGCTATTTCCACCATACTGATTGACAGGGGAATTGCACCGGGGACGGATGTCAGCACGTTGGAAAAACGCCAGAAAGACTTGTGCCGGGCAGACCTTTATATGTGGTGCGCAAGTACACCGAGCGTAACTGGAAGCGTAGAGGATGCCAACGGTGTATGGAAGCACAAGGAGGGTGGTACACAAAGCTCTGCCTATGACAAACGTAACCTTCGGCAAATGGCAAATGACATATACGCATTGTATGGAGAGAACGTCCGTAAATCATCTGTCAGAATTGTCAACTTGGGTATGAACATGAATAAAAGGTATCCGCTATGAAAGTAAATAATCCACGTTTTCCGCATACATGCAAAGTGTATCGTATTTCCGGAGAAACATCTTTTGACGAAGGAAACGAGACCGTATTGTATGTAGGGAAATGCAACAAGTACGGAAGCACAAGCCTTAGGACATTTACAAAAAGTAATGTCATAAAGAGTGATTATGCAATAGACATTCCTGGACTTGTGAAGGGTATCATTGCGGGAGACCTTGTGGATGTTACCGATTACGGAGGAAGTTTTGAATCATGCGTAGTAACAGATTGCTACCCTACGGAAATGGGAACAACGCTGTATTTCAATATAGCTAAGAACTAGGGAAATGGAAGATAATGCTAAAGTCTTGGAAGAAGGCAAAAAAAAGATGAGAAATATCATTGATGAATATTTGCTGGATAGAATAACAGAAATCGGAATCAGACTTCTGCAAGACGGAGTAGTATCAGCCAAGTACCATAATGTAACCGGAAATACTCTAACTTCATTAGCTGTTGGAATTTATTATAGAGGTGGATTATCTCGTATAATTACCGCCGTCGTGACACAAGGATTAAAAAATCCCACCCGCCCCAAGCTTAGCAGAGGAGACGGCATTGGCGTGATAATGGTCCAAAGTTACGAAAGTGGTAAGTTTATTCCCATAAAAAAATACAACTTGGTTGACACTAACGGGGAGTACGGTTTGACCACTTCTGTAAATTTCCTCAAAGCATATAAAACTCCAAGTGACGGCATAGGATTAGTGATGTGTACAGGTACGGAATATTCTAACTACTTGGAGTCAAAGAAGGGGTTAAATGTATTGTCAGATACATTTGATTACGCAGAAAGCATTGCTAAAATGACCTTTAAACCAATGAAATGATATGGGGTACGAACAGGATTTTAAATACAAAGACGCGCTTAAATCATTGTTTGACGCAGCAAAGACGGTAAGTGAGAATGTGTTCACAAATGACCGTCCCGCTGCTGTGCCTAAGCAAATGGATAATTTCATTGTGGTGTCATTGCCCGGCTTGTTGTCTTCCATGACCTATGGCAGCGGATTTGGAAATATCCGTACCTATTGCACCATTGAAGTGTATGTCAGACAGAAAAAGGGAGGTGCGGAAGATTTGGAACAAATGGACACTATTGTAGGAGATATTCTTTCCCTATTCCCCATCAGCGACAATTTCATAAGTGCCTCAAACCCCAAATTGACCTTGAAAGGAAATGACGGATTAGGGTTCAGCGCAACATTGATAAGGGCTGACCTTGTGATAAAGTAAACATAAAATAAAACGATTAAAACTATTTATTATGGCAATGAAAACAAAGCAGGAATTGAAAGATGTATTTAGCGGTCTTTCATCCATTATGTTGGTAAAGGGTGGCATTGCAAATTTTGCCACGGTAACTCCGGATTTTGATTTGCCCGTTACCGTAGATACCCTTTCCTTGTCCCAAGCAGAACCGACATTAAACCGTACAAAGGTGCACGGTCTGCAAGCGGATTGGGCTGTCACCAGTACAGCAGGAGATATTACTTTCGCTGCTACCGTTCCAAGTGTAAGCAAGGAATTGGTAGAATATTTTCTTGGGAAAACCACTGAAATTGCGCAAGCGACTATCAACAACCAGCAATTCAAGGGATTCTCTGCTGTGCTAAACAGCAAGAAACTGAACGTAGGATTTGCGCTTATAAGTGACGACGGAGAAAAATGTCTGCTTGTAAAAAGAATGGCCGTTTACGCACGCCCCTTGTTTGAGAATGCGTCCACTACCCCATTCGCTTTTGCGCTTAGCGGAACTATTGAACTTGAAGATGGTGCTTCGTCCGGCTCCTCTTCCGAAGATAATATCGCTTTCTTGACAAAAAAAGCCGACTGACCGTAGCTCCAGCTTCCCTGTCTTTTACCAGCGCGGCAGATAATACAGGGAAAACCATTACCGCAACAACCAAGGAAAGCTCTGTCTCTGCTTCATCAACGGAAACATGGTGCAAAACCTCGGTTAGCGGGAAAGTGGTGACGGTCAAAGTCGACGAGAATAGCGGAGCAAAAAGGACTGCTACGGTCAGCGTATTCACCGCCAATGAGTTCAGTGCGGTAGAAGTTACCCAGGACGGTTCTTTGATTTAAAAATATGGCGGTGTGCGTTATTGCCGCCGCCTTCTCCTTTTTCACACATCACAATAACACAGCATGAACGATAAAACAATAAACCAACCTACCACAGCGGAGCAGAAAACGCTTGACGATGTACTGGAGAACAGCATAGATTATATTACGATAAGAGGAAAAAAGTTCGGTATAAAATGGCTGCACCGTGGAACAATACGAAAATTAACCCATGTCTTACATTCCTGCAAAAGTGAGGATGAAGTTACTGCCAAATGTGCCTCTCTCATTATTCTGAATAATTGGTGGAAGATAAGACTTTTCCATTGGATATATTGGCGTATGCTATGGAAAAAATACACAGATGACGAATTGTACGGAATACTTTTTATAGGTAAAAAAAAAGTGGAATCTCAGAGACTGGAATACTTGAATGCTTTCACATTACTGACCGGAATGAGAGACACGATAATGACGATGACGAGAAAGGAAGCAGAACGTATCCTTCAAGAACTTCGGCAGGAGCAGCATTTGCAAACGGAGAAAAACATCCGGAACTGACACGACCGTTAATTCTTCTTTGGGGAATGATTAATATCCCTAATTGGTATATGGACTGGGTATTGACCTGTGCTCAATACGAACTTTTTATGTGTGACGCCCCGATTGTAGTGTATGACAAAGCAGACGCAGAACAAAAAACGCACACAGCCAAAGAAATGGAAGATTTAAAAAGGAAGTGGGAAGAAAAGAGAAAAGAGCAGGAAATGAAAGGACAAAGAATTTCCCTCAATGATTTTATGGTAAACGGCATTAACGCTATCAAAAAAGGCGCAAAACAATAATTAACATGGCAGACTTAGGTTCACTCAATTTCAGCGTTCACTTGAAAGACTGCACGGAGCAGGATTATGAACAGATAAAAAAGAAACTCGTTGAAAAGCAAGTCAAACTTAACACTAAATTGGGAGTTAAGGTAGACAGACAAATTATTAGAGAGTCGATAGATAATGCACTTAAAAGTAAGATATTCAAAGTCAATGTAGGGGTCAATAAAATTAACGTTCCCTCCGAAGTTAAAGCAAAACTGAAAATAGACGATGCTTCTCTTAGAGATAGTATATCCAGTGCTGTAAATAAGAAAAAATACAAAATAAACATAGTCGTAGATAAGGCTAAAGTCAGTGATGTCATCAAACAGGCATTACAAAAAGCTGGATATAAATATAACACAACAGCGAGCGATGTAAGACAGCAACGCATTCTTGATATTCAGGCAAAAATGGCAGAAAGGGCAGCGCTCGCCGAACAAAGACTCACCAATGCTCGAATGCAGGCTGCAAGAGCTTCCGGCACACACAATGCCGCAATGAAAAGGGAAAACACAGCCATGTCGTCTCAATCAAGGATAGCCGGGGAGCTGAAAAACCAAATCGCCAATGTGTATTCCATATACACTTTAGAACGTTTTGTAAGGGGATTATATACCATTGGCGGAGAGTTTCAGAAACAACGCATTGCCCTTACCTCCATTCTTGGAGATAGTATGAAGGCGGAAACCATATTCAACCGCATTAAGGATTTGGCGGTTGTCTCTCCGTTTCAGTTTAAAGAACTGGCTTCATACGCCAAACAATTGTCCGCATACAGCATTCCGTATGAAGAGCTTTACGATACGACCAAACGACTTGCCGACATTTCCGCAGGTGTGGGTGTCGATATGGGACGTATCATATTGGCGTACGGGCAGGTGCGCAGTGCAGCTTTTCTCCGTGGGCAGGAATTGAGGCAGTTTACCGAGGCGGGTATCCCGTTGGTCGATGAATTGGCAAAACGGTTTACTAAGCTTACGGGAGTGGTAACTTCCGCCGGAGACGTATTCGATAAAATCAGCCGGAAAGAGGTCAGCTTCGGCATGGTGAAAGATGTCCTTTGGGAACTAACCGATGAAGGCGGCAAATTCTACAACATGCAGGAAGCCCTTGCAGAAAGCCTTGCTGGCAAATGGAGCAACTTGCAGGACGCATGGGATGTTATGATGGCTGACATTGCGGAAGGCAATAGCGGTGTACTTTCAGATAGTTTAGAGCTGCTTACTGATTTAATGAAACATTGGGGGGCTGTCGCAGATATACTTGGTATACTTGTAGGAATTTATGGCTCTTATAAAACGGCTGTGATAGCTGTAAATGTAGCACAAAAGTCTTCTTTTGCAATCAGTCAAATGCAAGCGTATTATACATGGTTAAACAAAGGAGTCAAAGTCACCAAAGCAGCCGCAGTAGCACAATGGGCACTTAACTCGGCAATGAAAGTCAATCCGTGGGTATTTTGGATAACCACATTGGGCGCTATAGTTACAACATTGACAGTATTCCAAGAAAAAGTTGAAACGGTTGCTGAAAAAATAAAAAAACTAAATATTGAGTTCTCAAAAAACATAGAGAAGATTAAAGAAGAGGAAAGTAAAGCTAAAGGATATATCTCTCGAATATTCGATAAAACAAACGGGATTGATGCTCAAAGAAGGGCATATCTAAACCTTCAAAAAATATATCCCTCTCTCTTTGAGAATATGAAATTTGAACAATTTCTTTTAGAAGGGGAATATCAAGCCATCCAAAAAGTGTTATCTGCATCAAAAGAAAGAGAAAAAGTCAAAAGCGCAGGGCTTGTAATCGGCGCGACCAATAATAGAAATGAAGCTCAAAGAGAACTTAACAGATTGAAATCTCGCAGAGAATATTATCAATCACTGGACGGGTATGAGAATGTCATAGAGTCCTTAGATGAAGATATAAAAAAACAAGAAGAGGTTTTATCGCAAGCTCAAAAAACGCTGAATGACGCATTAGAAAATTATTCAACTTACAAGATAAAGAAAGATGACAAGAATCCTGCCTGGTTCAAGAAAGCGACCGAATTGTATGAAAAATTCGGTATAGAAAGGCTAAAGCCTGATGCAGAAGGTGGTCTGCAAAAATACATAGAAAATATAATCGGTGCTAATGAGGATGCGTCCTCTACTCTTAGCGAATGGACTAAAAAAGAGGGCGAATGGAATGAAGAAACTCGTAAAAGTATAGATAAAGCCAAGCTGTTAAAGAATGCTACAGATGAAATACTAAAAACATTCGGGCGTGTAACCAAAGAGACCCAAAACACGAAAGACCCTATTGCCGAACAATGGAAAGCCCGTACCGACCTCATAGATAAAGCCGTTTCCAGCTATGAGAAATGGAGAAAGATAGAAGGAGAAGAAGCCGCATCCCAAAGAGTGAAGGGCATTTCTGAATTTGCCCCTATCTTTGATAAGAACGGGGTCAATTTGAACTTAAAAGACCCAAGCAGGGCTTACAAATACATCCAAGGGCAGTTAGACCGGAGCAAAGAGAAGCAGGAAGATTTATACATTTCTCTTGGTGTCAAGATTGACAAGGCGGGAATTGACAGTGCGAAGAAAGAAGTTGATGATGCCTTAAAGGAGATAGAGAAGTACGTTTCCCAAACCGGAGAAAAGTGGGATTTATATAAGAAGCTATTCAATGCTTCCGGCAACAAATCTCTTTCCATGAATATCGCTTTCGGCGGAGAGGTCTCATTCAAAAGTGTAGTAGATGATTTGCGCAACCAACTTTCCAAAGCGCTTGAAAATACGGGAAGTAAATTCTCCGTTACAGATGTCCTTGCCATGAAAGAGGATGATGTAAAGAAGCAGTTTGGGGAAGGAGTAATTCTGAAACTATACCAATCAATCAACGAGGAAAGTAAGAAAATGCGTTCAGAAAGCCTTGAAAACCTTTTAGGCATGATTGAGGATTATAAAGATTATGCCCAAAAGATAAAGGATATTGAGCGTAATCTTCAAAAGGACTTGGCAGATATTGAAAGCCAAAGAGGTCAATTAGGCGAAGAAGCGACCGACAGGCTTATAGCACAAAGGAAAAAGAAAGCGAGCGAAGATGCTGCATCAACCAAATTTGAACAATTCAAGAGTTCGGAAGACTGGGCTAAGACCTTTGACGACCTTGACAGACTTTCTTCTGCAACTCTTAGCAGGCTAATCAAGAACCTGGAAGAGTTTAAAAATACGACCGGGCAAAGTCTAAAAGTCAACGAGTTTAAAGAGCTTGTCAATGTATTAAAAAAGCTACGTGACGAAAGTGAAAGCAGAAACCCTTTCAAGACATTATCAGACGGAATAAAAGAGTATGCGGAAGCCACTGAAAAACTGAAAAGGGCTCAAAAAGAACTTGGGTTTATCCAGGATGGCGGTGAAGTTACTACTGGTGTTTCTGAAACGAGCCATACGGAAACCAAGAAAACGGATGGCGGCTTATCTTATCAGGCTAAAGTCGTCGATAAATTAACTCCAAAATTAAAAACATTAACCGATGCGGAAAAGGAAGTCACTGATGCACAAGATAAACAAAATGAAGCTTCCGATAAAGTTCAAGTAGGCTTTGGAGATATTGTCGACATGGCTAATCTTCTTATCGGCACTTTGGGAGATTTAGGGTCAGCATTTGATGCCTTAGGGAATGACAGTATAGGAGACACTCTAAGCACTGTACAAGAAGTTGCGGGTGGATTATTGAATACAGCTCAAAGCGGAGCTACCCTTTTCGCTGGTATATCTTCCGGCAATCCGATGGCTATCATGCAAGGGGCTACGGGTGTAGTCAGCGGTATTACCGGAATAATAGGAAGCATAGCCAAAGCCCATGATAAGAAGCTGGATAAAGCAATCCAACGTTCGCAACTGGAAGTGAAAAAGCTTTCCAATGACTATAAGAATCTTCAATCTGTCATAGAACGGCAATTGGGTGCTGTTACCCAAAGCCAATCCAAAGAGATGATTGCAAATCTTCAAAAGCAACAAGAAGAGGTGCAAAAGCAAATGGAGGCGGAACAAGACAAGAAAGATTCGGATGCTTCTAAAATAGAGGACTACAAGCAGCAGTATATCGAGTTAGGCGAGCAAATCAAGTATTTCTATGAAGATTTGGCAAGCGAACAATTCGGTATAGACTTAAAGGGATGGTCAGACCAAATATCAGAAGCGTTAGTCAATGCGTTCGCCAACGGAGAAGATGCAGCAAAGGCTTTTGATGATACGGTGGCTGATATAATGCGCAATGTCATAAAGGAGATGATTTCTCTGAATGTCATAAAACCTGCTATGGATAAGCTAAGAGATTATCTGTTTGGAGATAAAGGTATATTTACGGACAGTTCCGCTGGGGGTACAAATCTGACGGAACAAGAGGCAGCCGGACTAATGCAGCAACTTGGAAGCCTTCGAGGGACAATATCAGACTCAAAGAAAATATGGGATTATCTAAATGCTGCTGCAAAAAAAATGGGAATAAGCCTTGAAGAGACAAACGCTTCAAACACTCTTTCCAAAGGGATACAAGAAAACATTACAGAAGAAACCGCCAATATTTTAGCTTCTTACATAAACGGTATCCGTGCAGATGTAAGTATAAAACGCGCTTTGCTTGAAAAGTGGGGAAACGAGATTCTTCCGAAATATAATGTTATAGCCGAACAACAACTTACTCAAATGAGGGCAATAGCCAATAATACGTTAAGAAGTGCCCAAAATACCGAAGCAAACGTTGCTTTAGTACAAGAAGTTAGAGATATGCTAAGTATAGTGATAGACAGAAGTGGTAGAAAAATCAAAATATAATATGTTATGAACGAAAAGGATTTAAGCAAAACATTGCTCAACCAAGCCGTATCATTAGGGCTATGTACGCAATGGACGGAACAATGGGGAGAACCTGACCAACAAGGATTGATTGACAAGTATTTGCACGGGATTGATTTCTGTATAAAGAAAGGATACCCTACCAACACTTTCATAAAGGAGCACTTCGACAAGGACATCCTTCACAGAAACAATATCTTTGTCGATGAGGATGTGCAAGCAAGGAACATGAAGCACATAGCCGTTCTGAACGGAAATTGTAAAGGTACTCTCCTATTTGATGGCTTTTCTGTATGTGATATTTACGTGCGCCATGACAGCGAAGTAACCATTGACTGTTCACAGTATTGCAAGGTATTCATTAACGTGTACGACCGGGCAAAAGTAAATGTTATCCAAAAGGATACAGCATCGGTATATGTTTACATTCATGGAGAAGATTGTATTGTGGAAACCGATGGGGATGTCATGCAAAGAAAAAGCCAGGCTTAATGTCTGGCTTTATTGTTTTACCTAAATAATAGTCAATTTATAAGCTTGCAAGCCACTTCTTGCCTTTTCGAGTATTCAGCCAAAGAGCAAATAAAAGGGCTAAAGCCCCAGAACCTCCTAAAACGATTAATAGACCTTCCATAATTACCTCCTTATCACTTTATAACCAATATAAGCAAATACTATTGTTGAAAAAGCTCCAATCAAAAGCAAAAGCCAATATAACTCATTGTTTGAACTTGTGAAAAATGACACAGCCCCACCTGCTACCATTGCAGCAAATGATGTTTTTGCCAAATCATAAAAGAACTTTCCAAGCGTCTCTCGGCTTATTTTCTCTTTTTCCTTGCCCTCTTTCTTAACTTCTTGCCTTTCACTCCAATTACCCATTTGTATTATATTAATGCACAAATATAGAAAGAACGAACGAAAGAACAAACAAATAAACAAATAAATATCCGATAAATCAGCTTTTTAACAAATCCGATTAATTATAATTCATATGCCACAAAACAAGAAAAGCGGAGAAATTCCGCTTAACTTGATGATTGCTTAACAGTAAAAATTACTGTTTATAACTTCCATAAGCAGAATAATAATGACCATCACATTCAAACTCCCACTTAAATCCTGGCTCATAAACATGTGATAATCTAAACTGTAAAATTCTTGTTTCTCCAGAAGATAAATATCCTAATTTCGCCTCATCAGTAATCTCAATAGGAGCACTACCGCTTCCAGTAGAAAAAACTTTAAACTTAGTAAGTTTTATAGTCTTTGAGCTATTGTTCTTTATAGCACATGACATAACGCCCGTATAATATCCCGAATTAATAATCAAAGAAGATGTAGGGAAATAAACATCCATCATACCTCCTAATGACACAATATAAACAGTACAGTTTGCCACATGTCCGCCATCTTCTGACGTTGCCGTAACTTGTACTCTTCCTGATGTATTCCCTAAAACCACTCCATTTTCATCAACCGGAGCAATCACAGGGTCGGATGAAGTCCATATCACATTCTTATTAGTTGCGTTTTCTGGTGTAAACACAACATTTAGCTGTTTTTGTCCTCCAACTTCAATTTTATATGTAAGGTTATCAAAACTTATAGATTCTAATAAAATGGGTTCTACTGTCAGCTCACAAGTAGCCTCTAACCCTGTATTTCCCAAAATAGCCTTAACTATACATTTTCCAGGAGACATGGCAGATATACTGTTGTCTTCATTAATCTTTGCAATATTTACATCAGAAATCTCCCATGCTATGTTTTCTTTTGTTGCATATGCAGGAGTGATTATTGATTCTATAGTAAAAACATCTCCCGCCCTTACATTTTTTTCATTTTCTTTCAAGGAAAAACCTTGTGCTACAACTGGATTAACCTTCACTTTGCATGTTGAAGTTATAGAAGATTCAAACCCTGCACGTGCTGTAATTGTAGCTTCTCCTGCCTTTAGCGCTGTTACAATAACCGAATTGTCTTTACCCGATTCTAAACTTGCAATTTCCGAATTATCTATTTCCCAAAAGACCAGTTTCTTCGTAGCCTCCTGAGGTTCAATAGAAGCATCCAAAATCAAACTTTGTTCTCCATTAAACACAATCTCTTCCTTATTTATAGATATACCAGTAGCTTCTATAGGCTCAACTGTCACATTGCACACAGCCTTTATTACTGCATTGTCAATATATAACAAATCCGTTATATCATCATCTCCAATCCAGGCATTTACTGTAAAGTTCCCTGGCTTCAAGGCTGTTAGTTTCCCGTGTGAATCTATTTTTGCTAAATGATTGTTTGCATTTACAGGATATATCCCCCAATTAATTTTAGGCAACTTTGCTTTAGAAGGAGAGCCTTTTACCGTAAATTGATAAGTTTCTCCGGGCTTCAAAGTCATATCCGACTTGTCTAAAAGTATAGATGTTACCATATCATCTTCATTCTCACAGGAGGATATAAGAACACAAAATAGAGAAAGTAGAAAAAATATTTTATTACTCATAAAGCATGTATTTAGTTAATTAATGTGCGGCAAAGTTAAGTCTTTAATTTTAATTAAACATTATATTATTTTGCTTTATTACAGTGTTTTTTATTGCATATAAAGCATAAAAAATCCCCGAACTGTAAAGAACGGAGATTTAATTATTTACCAAACAATACAACAAGCAAATATTCTATCCATACTCCAATAAAATCTATTTAATTACACTTTTTATCTTATCAGATATAGAGAGCTTATAACTGAGATAAATTGGAGATACGACCTTATGTACACTTTCATTATCTACACAATCAGGCTCTTCCCATTTCAATGCCAGTTCTAAAAAAATAATTTCGTTCATCTTCTTAAACTGTTCTGTGATATATGGTTCTGTATATCTTGAAAGCAGCACCATTTCCATATCTTGATTGATTAAAACAGCCTTTTTCCGATGAGATTCATATTCCCCTTTAGATATATCCCCCTTTTCCAAATTCAATAGTTCGTTAAATTTTCCAGGCCCTAAGCGGCCCT
>UMGW01023194.1_pt1 | contig 11239 bp, 9 predicted proteins | sample 1965371 | NCBI WGS metagenome assembly UMGW01 (sample SAMEA4836082, study PRJEB28245) | human gut metagenome | biome: gut microbiome; material: fecal sample | place: Denmark | collected 2008
GGTGATCGAATACGGCTTCTCCGATAAGCTCGGCGCCATCAAGTGGGGTTCCGACGACGATCAGACCACTGTGATGGACGGTCAGCAGCCGCGCAAGTACTCCGATCGTACCGCCGAAGTGATTGATGACGAGGTGCTCAAGCTGGTGGAGACCGCGCACACCGAGGCGTGGACCATCATCAACGACAACCGCGAGATCCTTGACGAGCTGGTCCGCCAGCTGTTGGTCAAGGAGACCCTGAACGAGAAGGAACTTGCGGCGATCTTCGCGCCGATCAAGAAGGCTCCGGTTCGTCCGGTGTGGTTGTCCAACGACCGCCGCCCCGACTCGGACAAGCCGCCGGTGGAGATTCCCGAAAGCCTTAAGCGCTCGGTCGGCATGAAGCCGGAAGAGTAGACACGATGACGATTCGGGCCGACCTGTTCATGTGGTTTCTCACGTACGCAGGCCAGGCCGACGTCGTTGTGGACAATGACAAGGGAGAGATGAGATGAACGAATATATAGAGTCTTGCCATCGGGAGAAACACACATACGACGAGGAAGGCGTGCGCGAGGCCGTACGTCTGTTCCTGAAGTCGATTGGCGAGGATCCCGAGCGCGAGGGGCTGGTGGAAACACCTGACCGTATCGCCCGCGCGTGCCGCGAGCTGTTCGCCGGTCTGCAGGCTTCCCCGGCCGATGTGCTGGAGAAGCACTTCGACGTGGATACCGACGAACTGGTGCTGGTCAAGGACATCGAACTGTATTCGGTGTGCGAGCATCACCTGCTGCCGTTCCACGGCGTGGCCCATGTGGGCTATATTCCCGCCAAGGACGGGGTGATGGGGCTGAGCAAGCTCGCCCGACTGGTCGAGGTGTATGCTCGCCGGCCGCAGGTGCAGGAGCGTTTGACCCAGCAGATCGCCGACGCGCTGGTCGAGTATGCGGGCGCACGTGGTGTGATTGTGGTGACCGAATGCGAGCACCTGTGCATGTCTATGCGCGGCATCAAGAAGTCTTCCGCCCGCACGGTGACCTCTGCGGTGCGCGGCATGCTGCGCAATCCGGCCACCCGAGCCGAAGCCATGAGCCTCATTTTGGATAAATAGTGTCTACTAAGCTCCCTCATCATAGGGAGCTCACTTGGGACCTACATAGAAGGGGAAACATAATGACTGATTTGCAGGCGTTGCATGACACTACGCACACCATGGTGATGGGTGTGCTCAACATCACCGAGGACTCGTCCTCGGACGGCGGCCTGTGGCTGGACCCGGCCAAGGCGGCCCAGCACGGGCGCGACATGATGGCCGCCGGCGCGGACATCATCGACATCGGCGCCGAATCCACGCGCCCCGGCGCCAAGCGCGTTGCCGAGGCCGACGAGCTGGCCCGCATCACCGGTGCCGTCAAGACATTGATTCCGGCCGGTGCCATACTGTCCATCGACACCACGCGCGCATCCGTGGCCGCCGCTGCGCTGAGCGAGGGCGCCCAGATCATCAACGACGTTTCCGGTGGCACGCTGGACGCCGAACTGCCGCACGTGGTCGCCGACCACGACTGCCTGTACATCGTGCAGCATTGGCGCGGCTGGCTCGCCGGCTCCAAGGGCGCGAACCCCGATCAAGACACCTCCGTCTACGAGCACGGTGTATTGACCGACGTACACGACGAACTCATGCGCCAAGTCGACGGTGTGCTGGCCGCCGGCGTAAAGCCTGAGCGCATTATCATCGACCCGGGCCTGGGCTTCTCCAAGCCCGGCATCGAGCACAACCTGCCGCTGCTGACCGGACTCGAGACCTTCCGCGCCACCGGATATCCGGTGCTGATCGGCCAGTCCCGCAAACGCTTCATCTCGGCGATGCTTACCGAGGCGGGCGCTGCCGGTGCTGATGGGCCGATCATGGCCCAGCGCGATGACGTGACCGCAGCCTTGTCCGCCCTGTCCGCCGAACACGGCGCATGGGCCGTGCGCGTACACGACGTGGCCAAAAGCCGCGCCGCCGTCATCGCCGGCAACACCTGGCGCGAATACGCATGATTCCCCTGGCTCCCTGTTTTGGTTGCTTCTAGGCCTTGGCTCCCCTCGGGCGAGGGGAGCTGGCGCCGAAGGCGACTGAGGGGAGCATTTGAGCAGAAAGCCTTACCAATGGACACCATCACACTTACCGGCGTACATGCCAACGGCACCCACGGTGTGCTCGCCTTCGAACACGAACGGCCACAAACCTTCGTCGTGGACGTCACCCTGCACCTTGATCTGGCCGCAGCCGGTCAATCCGACGATCTCAACGACACCATCGATTACGGCCGTGTGGCCAAGGACATCACGGCTGTCATCGAAGGCCCTCATGTGGACCTGATCGAGCGTCTGGCCCAACGTATCGCGGACGAGATTCTTGCCGATGCGCCGGCCGTCGCCTCCATCGACGTCACCGTGCACAAGCCTCACGCACCCATCGTCGTGGCTTTTGCAGATGTATCGGTCTCCATCTCGCGCGTGCGTGCCACCGATAATGGACGCACTGCTGAAGAGCATGCCATCCATAACGCGGTGGTGGCCTTGGGCGGCAATGTGGGCGAGGTGGAATCCACCTTGCGAGCCGCCGTTCGGGAGATTGACGCGTTGCCTGGCACACAGGTGACCGGTATCTCACCGCTTTACCGCACGGCCGCGTGGGGCATGGCCGACGGTACGCCGGATTTCCTGAACGCCGTGGTGGAGCTTGAAACCACAATGGGCAGCCACGAATTGCTCGCCGCGTTGCAAAGCATCGAAGCGAACCATGGACGAATTCGTGAGAATCATTGGGATTCCAGGCCGTTGGACTTGGACATTATCGACTTTGATGGCATCACCAGCGCGGATCCGGATCTGGCATTGCCCCATCCGCGTGCTTGGCAGCGCGCGTTTGTGCTGGCTCCCTGGGCGGCGCTGAATCCGAACGCCAAACTTGCCGGAGCCCATGAGGGGCCTGTAGCCGATTTGCTGGCCGCCGCACCGGACCGTAACGCCGTGCAGCTCGAGAGCGAAGACTGGATGCTCGGCGGGCATGCAGTCAAGCAAAAATCAGCGTCGGAGTCGGCACCCGTCTCACGCAAGGCGATTATTTCGCTGGATTCCACCTCGCAGGATGTCGAACGGCTGTTCCGCGAAACCATCGTTTCCATCGACAGTGTTCCTGGCAATCAGGTACAGGGCATCTCGCCGCTCTACCATGTCAGCCATTTCGACGGCCCGGACGCGATGAGCGCGGTCATCCAAATCGAAACCAAGTTGCCGCCCGCCGACCTGATTGCCGTATTGGGCAGCATCGAAAGTGTTCATGATCTGGCAGTCGACCTTGACCTTGTCGACATGGAAGGCGTGACTTCCGACGAGCCCAACTGCAGCATTCCTTGGCCGTCGGCCCGTAACCATGCGTCGGTATTGGCACCTTGGCTGGATATGGACCCGAATGCTACTCTGGGCGGCGACCCTGTGGCCTTCCTTTTGGCCATGGCACCGGATGCCGGACAGGTCGGATTGCTATCGGACAACTGGATACTGTCGAACAGTTGAGCTGATGGCAGAACCAGTTACGAACGGTAGGCTAGAAACCAGACGGTGACGGACCAGTCTCCGGCCTCGAACAGCCGGGCACGGCAGTGACGAAAACCAAATCAAGATGAACAGCCCAGGCGCGAGGGCCGTTCGCAAACAGCAAACAGCAACGCAACGATAAGGAGGCCGGACATGAAAACACGGCGAACACCATGGTGGCAGTATGTGATCGGTGCCGTGCTGGGCCTGTTGGCGGGTATCGGTCTGGCCTCCTACGGCGAAAGCTCGGGACTGTCGCTGATTGGTGCGCCTTGGATTGTGACCGGATTGCTGGCCGTGCTGGGCGTTATCGTGCTGATCTTGGCCCTGCAAGTGCATAAATACGCGAATACCGACCCCAAGAAGCGTCCGCATAGCTTCATCAATCCCACTATCGCGGTGTATACGCTGGTGCTGGCAAAGGCACTGGGATTGGCGGGCGCAACGCTCGCCGGCTGGTATGGCGGTCAGATTGTGATGAGCCTGAGCCATATCGAGGCGGATTTCTATGCACACGCCGTCACCGAGTGCGCAATCGCGGCCGTGGTGTGCATCGCCGACATGATCATCGGCATTATCGGCGAATGGTTGTGCCAGCTACCGCCGAACGAAGGCCCCGAAAACCTGAAAATCAAGGAAGCCAAGCGCCGTAGCGACATAGCCCAGGCCTACAAGCGGTAGGGGTGACTATTCCTACGGCACGCGCACCATAGCTTCCTGAGCGATGGCCGCCACCAAGTCGCCATTCTGCGCATACACTTTGGCAATGCCGAGTCCGCGTCCGTGCGCGGCGATAGGCGTATCCTGCACATACAAATGCCATTCGTTGATATCGATATCCTGATACCACCACATCGAATGGTCGATGGACGCATAGGAAATGCCCGGTGTGGAAATCGACAGTCCGGCGCGGCGCAGCACCGGCTCCATCATCACTTGATCGCAGCCAAGCGCCAGCATCGCACGATGCATGACCTGCGGCACATCGACGTGGCCATCGGCCTTCATCCACACCATCTGCTTGCCGGAATCATGCTCGGCGGAATCCTTGTCCGCGCGCAGCATCACGGTCGGCGTCACGTGGCGGATATCGAACGGCGATTTCTCGGCATAGTAATTGGCGAACGGCGACTTCTCGGCGAACGGCTGCATGAGTTCTTTGGCGGAAGTCAACGTTTCGGGATCGGGCAGGTTTTCCGGCATCGGATCGGCAAATTCCACACCCTCTTGGCCGGTCTCCTGGAAAGAGGCGATGGCCGTGAGAATCGACCCCTCGGCTTGGGTGACGTTGACCCGACGAGCGGAGAACGAGCGGCCGTCGCGAAGGTTCTCGACGTCAAACAACAGGTCTTGACGAATATCGCCGGCGGCAATGAAATAGCCATGTACCGAATGCGGCAGGCGTGAAGGGCCCACTGTTTTGGACGCGGCGATCACCGACTGGGCGATGACCTGGCCACCGTAGACGCGGCCGGTGGGGAAGTACATACTCTCGCCATTGATATATGTGTGATTGCGGTAAGCGGAAGGCTCGCCCAACTTCAGCACCTTCACCAGATGGTCCAATGGAGTTACGGTGGTTGCCTGAGCCATGGCGTTCCTCGATTCTTGTTCTGCTGTGTTCAGTATTCGGTTATCGTATTCCAACCTATGGTTGGCAGTCTATCCGGTGGGGGTTAAGAGTTCCGGGAGCGAAATGTAACGAGACTGTTTGGAAGGTAAACGGTGGGTTATGCGGCGCATTGCCGCTACGTTGCTGCTGCGCTGCCGGTGTGTTGCCGTAGGCGACTGTGGGATTTTATGGGATGCGGGGCGGGCAGCCATGGGGCAATTATGGGGAAAGCCGCCCCTGAGGGACGGCTTTCGACGTATAAAGCGCGTTGTGGCACTAATGCCGGCGTATCTCAGCCGCGCACAAGCTTCTTGTGCAGGCGGTGCGGGCGGGCCGCATCCTCGCCGAGGCGTGTCACCTTGTTCTCCTGGTAGGCCTGGAAGTTGCCTTCGAACCAGTACCACTTGGCCGGGTTGTCGTCGTCGCCTTCCCACGCGAGGATATGCGTGGCGACACGGTCGAGGAACCAACGGTCGTGGGAAATCACCACAGCGCAGCCAGGGAATTCGAGCAGCGCGTTTTCGAGGGATTCCAAGGTCTCGACGTCCAGATCGTTGGTGGGCTCGTCGAGCAGCAGCAGGTTGCCGCCCTGCTTCAGGGTCAGGGCCAGGTTCAGACGGTTGCGCTCACCACCGGACAGCACACCGGTCAGCTTCTGCTGATCGGCGCCCTTGAAGCCGAAGCTGGCCACATAGGCGCGGGTCGGCACCTCCACACCGGCCACCTCGATGAAGTCGAGGCCGCCGGACACGGCTTCCCACAGGTTCTTGTTCGGATCCAGGCCCTCACGGTTCTGGTCCACGTAGCTGATTTTGACGGTGTCGCCGATCTTCAGCTCGCCGCTGGTCAGCGGCTCCAGGCCCACGATGGTCTTGAACAGCGTGGACTTACCCACGCCGTTCGGGCCGATTACGCCGACGATGCCGTTGCGCGGCAGCGTGAAGGACAGGTCGTCGATGAGCACACGCTCGCCGAAGGCCTTGTGGATGTGGTTGGCTTCCAGCACGGTGGAACCCAGGCGCGGGCCGGCCGGAATCTGAATCTCGGAGAAGTCGAGCTTCTTGTTGTTGCGTGCCTCGTTTTCCATCTGGTCGTAACGCTCCAGACGGGCCTTGTTCTTGGCCTGACGGGCCTTGGGGGAGGAGCGCACCCAGTCGAGCTCGTTCTTCAGTCGCTTGGCGAGCTTGGCGTCCTTGGCTCCCTGGATCTCCAGACGCTTGGCCTTGGTCTCCAAGTAGGTGGAGTAGTTGCCCTTGTACGGGTACAGGTGGCCGCGGTCGACCTCGCAAATCCATTCGGCCACATTGTCCATGAAGTAACGATCGTGGGTGACGGCGATGACTGCGCCCTTGTACTGGTGCAGGAACTGTTCCAGCCACAGGATGGACTCGGCGTCCAGGTGGTTGGTGGGCTCGTCGAGCAGCAGCAGGTCCGGGGCCTCAAGCAGCAGCTTGCACAGGGCCACACGGCGGCGCTCGCCACCGGAGCACACGTTGACCGGGGTGTCCGGGTCCGGGCACTGCAGGGCGTCCATTGCCTGCTCGAGCTGGGAGTCGAGGTCCCAGCCGTCGGCGGCGTCGATCTCGGTCTGCAGCTTGCCCATCTCTTCCATCAGGGCGTCGAAGTCGGCGTCCGGATTGGCCATCTCCTCACCGATTTCATTGAATCGGGCGACCTTCTCGGCAATCGGGCCGAACGCCATCTTGATGTTCTCGCCCACGGTCTTGGTGTCGTCCAGCGGCGGCTCCTGCTGCAGGATGCCGACCGTGAAGCCCGGGGTCAGGCTGGCCTCGCCGTTGCTCACGGTCTCCAGGCCGGCCATGATCTTGAGCAGGGTGGACTTACCCATGCCGTTCGGGCCCACGACGCCGATCTTTGCGCCGGGCAGGAAGCTCAGGGTCACGTCATCGAGAATCACGCGGTCGCCGTAAGACTTGCGGGCCTTGATCATCTGAAATACGAATTCTGCCATGTTGTGCAGTTACTCCTTAAAAAGGGGTTGGAATTCCGCTGTTTCTTTAGTCTTTAGTTTGTGATGGATACGCTGTGTGCAGCGCGGAGCACGCCCCCCGAATCACGGATCGCGGTGCGCCGCGTCAGGCCTGTGCCGCCCTGTCCGCATAACGATCGAATCCACGCCAAACCACCGCCCACCATGGTATCGGAAGGGCTGGAATGGCGGGCGTCGCTATGGCTTGGAGGGGTAATGGATGGGCCTGACATTGCCGTGGCGCGACGCGCCGGGCGGCGCGCCGTGGTCCAGTGATGCTGTAGTATATCCTCTTGTGCTTCATTGAGGTACAGATGGCCCCGTAGCTCAGTTGGTTAGAGCGCCGCCCTGTCACGGCGGAGGTCACCGGTTCAAGTCCGGCCGGGGTCGCCACCAAGCTCCTGACAAATGTCAGGAGCTTTTTTGTTCTTTTGCCGTATTTCGTGGTGTAGGGCGAAATATGGGGTTATAGGCCAAAATGTGTGTCTGGTGTTTAGTCGTTTGATGGCCATTCGACTCTGGCATGGAAGCTGTTTCAGTCGATGCCGATGCCGTATCGCATGGAAATACCGAAGGTTTCGTGCTGGCCTTGGGGCTCTGCTCGACACGCCGATAGTCTGAATGACAACGTTTGCTATTGAATGACAACGTTAGCGTTAACAGTGCTTATAAATGGTGAAAAACGTGTGCAGGGTCACATTGGCAGAACGTGCGCGAGATATGACAAATCATGAAAAATACGCTATGGGAGGTCATGGCAACTCGTTACTATTTTCGCTGTCTCGTACGCCACACAAGCCTTCAAGGAGTAAGCCATGACCACGCTCGCCATTGATATCGGAGGAACTAAGATCGCCGCCGCCGTCTGCGATGAAAACGATAGCATCATCCAGCGCTGGCGCGTCCCCACGCCGATGGATGCCGACGCCATCAACCAGCACATCGCCGAGGTGTACCGCGAGGCTGTGGCCGCCGGACACACCGATATCGAGGCCATCGGCATCTCCGCCGCCGGCAACGTGAGCGCCGACCGCAAGACGCTCACCTTCTCCGCCAACATCCCGGCCTGGATCAACTACGACCTGTCCGAGCACGTCGGCGCGCTGATCGACCATGCCGTGCCGGTCGTTGTCGAGAACGACGCCAACTGCGCCGGCTGGGGCGAATACGTGCACGGTGCCGGCCAGGGCAGCTCCAACATGGTCGCCCTGACCGTGGGCACCGGCCTCGGCGGCGCCATCGTGATCAACGGTCAGCTGTACCGCGGCTCCTTCGGCATGGCCGCCGAACTCGGCCACCTGCCGATGGTCCCGGACGGCGACCACTGCGGCTGCGGCCTGCGCGGCTGCGCCGAGCGCTACACCTCGGGCACTTCGCTGGAGAACTTCGCCAAGTCCGCCGTGCGCCGTCGTCCGCAGGATGCCAAGCGTCTCATGGAGCTGTGTGGCGGCGACATCTCCAAGCTGGAAGGCCCGATGGTCTCCCAGGCCGCCCAGGAAGGCGACGTGCTCGGCCTGTACGCATTCGGCAAGATCGGCGAATGGCTTGGCCGCACGATGGCCGCAGTCTCCGCCGTGCTCGATCCGGACCTGTTTGTGATCGGCGGCGGTGTGGTGGCCGTCGGCGACATTCTGCTGGAGCCGGCCCGCTACAACTACCAGCGTTTCCTGGAAGGCAGCGCCTACCGCGGCCATGCCAAGATCGTCGCCGCCACCGCCGGCCAAGACGCCGGCCTCATCGGTGCCGCCAACCTGGCTCTGCGCTGACGATGCCGCTCCGGCAACGGGGCGTTAGTCTAATGGTGAGTCATGGCCGGTGCCATGGCTCACTGCCGCGCTGATAGTGCGGTCGATGAGTTTCCGCTGCCTGACCATGGAATCGAATTTCGGGTTCTCGGCGATTTCCTCATACTCGTGTTCGGTGGTCACGCCGGCGATTTCGGCGATAATCTCCTCATAGGACGTTTCGACGGTTCGATGCACGCCGGTGACGTGCCCCTGACGTATCACGACAATGCGGTCGGATACCGCGAACACATCCGGCAGATCGTGGCAGACCATCACCACGGACCGGCCTTCGGAGCGCAGTCGCTTGATATATGCGAGCACTTCCGCCGACTGCATCACCGACAGTGCGGCGGTCGGTTCGTCCAGCAGAATAAGCTGCGGGTCATTGAGCAGCGTGCGCGCTATGGCCACGGTCTGGCGCTGGCCGACGGATAAGGATGCGATAGGGGAGCCGACCCGAATCGCCGAGCTCAGGGTCTTCAGCACGGAACGGGCACGCGAGTTCATCGAATCGTCATCGCGTATGCCAATCTGATTGATCTCCTTGCCGAGGAACAGGTTCGAGGCCACGTCCAGGTTGTCGCAGAACTCCTGCCCCTGGAACACCGATGCGATGCCCATGCGGTCCGCCTCCCTGATCGAGGGAATGGTCACCTGTTCGCCGTTGAGATAAATATGGCCGAATCCCGGCTGCAGAAATCCCGCGATGACCTTGATCAGAGTGGACTTTCCTGCGCCGTTATCGCCCACGATGGCGATGACCTCCTGGCGCTGGATGGACAGATTCACCGATTTCAACGCCTCGACGAAGCCGAACTTCACACAGATGTCCTCCAGCCGCAGCAGAGGAGGTGTGCTCGAATTCCTCATGGTGTGTTCCTTCTTATCGCTCTTCTCCTGGTACCGGTCACTGGCTGACGTCATTGCGAACCGAGAACTCGATGGCGCATAATGCGCCGCCTAGCGCGCAATTGTCGTCCGGGTGGGATGACACGAGTACATCGATGGGTGTCACGGCATCAGGGAACAGCATGCGCTGCAACGCTTCATTGAACGGTTGGATGAATACGTCGCCGGTCATGGCCAGCTTGCCGCCGAGCACAATGACCTCCGGATCCACGCTGATGCACAGATCAGCCGCCACCTGACCGATACGCACGGCCGCGTCGGCGATGATGCGACGGCAACCGGGGTCGCCTTCGTTGGCAAAGGACACCAGATCATCCAGCGTCATATTGCCGTGTGTGACGCTGAGCAACTGCACCAGCCTGTTTTCCGCCACGACGGTGTCAAGGCAGCCGCGGTTGCCGCACGAACAGATGGCACCCAGCGGGTCGACCTGGATATGGCCGATTTCACCGGCCAGGCCGGTCACGCCATGCATGATTTCGCCGTTGATGACGATGCCTGCGCCAACCCCGTCGCTGGCTGAGATATATACGAAATTGCGTTTGCCTGCCGCCACGCCCATACGGGATTCGCCGTATGCCGCGAAATTCGCGTCATTATCGACGTATACGGGAACGTTGAACGCCGTGCGCAACGGGGACGTGATATCGACGCCGTCCCATCCGGGCAGAATGCCGGGAATCGCTATGGTGTGGTCGCTGGTGGCCACCGGTGCGGCCACGGCCACGCCGATGCCGACCAGCTCGCTGGCTTCGGCGTCGATGCTGCTCAGGGTCTCATTGATGAGCAGCATGGCGCGTTCCAGCGTTGTGTCCGCCTTGTGGCCCAACGGCAGGGGGAGCGTGTGCTCAGCGATGATTGACTTCGAGAAGTCAACGATAGAAAGCGTAAGATGACGTCGCGCGATCCAAAGCCCGACGCCGAGGCCCTGATGCCGTGCAAGGGTCACCAGAGTGGCTCTGCGACCGTTGCGAACGGTGTTTTTGGTCTCCAGCTGGTCTTCGTCGACAAGCTGATGGACGAGCGTGGACACGGTCGCAGTGGACAGTCCTGTCACCTCTGCCAGTTCGACCTGTGTCATGGCGCCGAACTTGTGGATGCTGGCCAGCAAGTTGGCGCGGTTTGCCTCGCGAAGCGAGGTCTGCGAACCGAAAAGCCTTGTTGCCATAAGAGTTCAGTGTAGTCGTTACCGGCATGAGGCACAGCGAGGCGCAGAGCGTGGATTTTTCGGCGTGTCGCCTTGTGATGCGCGAAAAATCGCCATTGCCTTCATTGGTTGAACATAAACGACAGGAAATTCGCTTTCTTGAGTTTGACAACTTAACTCAATACGGTATTCTATGAGATGAACCTGAGGTTATTCTCAGGTT
>UMGW01067378.1_pt1 | contig 11236 bp, 5 predicted proteins | sample 1965371 | NCBI WGS metagenome assembly UMGW01 (sample SAMEA4836082, study PRJEB28245) | human gut metagenome | biome: gut microbiome; material: fecal sample | place: Denmark | collected 2008
AAGAAAATTGATGCTGTTATTGGCATGCCTTTTTGTGGGCATAAGTCTGGTAACTGCCCAAACTCAGAAGATCACAGGTGTTGTGATTTCTGAAGAAGACGGGCAGCCAGTTGTTGGCGCCTCTGTGTTAGTAAAAGGTACTACTCAAGGTACAATCACAGATGTGGATGGTAATTTTAATTTGGCAAATGTACCAAGTTCTGCAAAGACTTTGCAGATTTCGTATATTGGAATGCAGGCGCAAGAAGTGGCAATTAAACCCCATTTAAAAATCACATTGAAGCCGGATGCTAAACAATTAGATGAGATTATAGTTGTTGCTTATGGTACTGCTAAGAAATCAGCATTTACCGGTTCTGCTTCAACTATTAAAGCTGATAAATTGGAAGAGAGAATTGTGTCGAATATCACCAATGCCCTCTCCGGACAGGTGGCCGGTATTCAGACAGTAAATGCTAACGGAGCTCCGGGAGCGTCTGCGACAGTTCGTATCCGTGGTATCGGTTCTATGAGTTCAAGCAATGCTCCGTTGTATGTAGTAGACGGAGTACCTTATGATGGTGATATGTCTTCCATTAACCCTCAAGATATAGAATCCCTTTCTGTATTGAAGGATGCGGCTGCTAACTCTATTTATGGAGCACGCGGAGCGAATGGAGTTATCTTGATTACAACTAAATCTGCTAAAACAGAAAAAGCAAAGGTCACATTTGATGCCAAATGGGGGTCCAATTCGCGCATGGTTCCTCAATATGATGTAATTGGAACGGCAGAATATTACGAAACGCAGTACAAGACTTTGTACAATTCCAAGATCTATACCGGTTCCTCTAAGGCCGAAGCTTATAATTATGCAGATAAAACTTTGTTGGACGCAAAAAATGGTGGATTGGGATACCTTGTTTATACCGTGCCTGATGGTGAAAAATTGATTGGTAACAATTTCAAGCTTAATCCGAATGCTAAGTTAGGGTATTCTGATGGTAAATATTATTATACTCCTGACGATTGGTATGACGAAGTATTCAGTTCAAATTTCCGTCAGGAATACAATGTTAATATCTCAGGCCGTTCTGACAAATTGAATTACTATGCAAGTGTCGGTTACCTGAATGATTCCGGTATTATTCAAAATTCTGCTTACAAACGTTATACCGGTCGTGCAAAAGTTGATTATCAAGCTAAAGAATGGTTAAAAGTAGGAACCAACATTGCATACACTTATTCGGATTCACAAGCTCCTGACTATCAGGATGGTGATTCTTGGGGAAGTTCTGCTAACTTATTTTATGTATCCAATACAATTGCACCGATCTATCCTTTATATGTACGTAATGCTGACGGAAGTATTGCTATCAATCCCAACACAGGGTATAAAATCTATGACTCGGGTAACAACAGCGGCTTTTCTCGTCCTTCGGTAACTGGAAATGCGGCTAGAGACATCGAACTGAACCGTCAGCATGAATATACCGATTTGTTAAGTGGAAAATGGTATGCTAACATCACTCCGATTGAAGGTTTGACGCTGACTGCTAATATTTCTGCGAATGTACAGAACAGCCGTTTGAACCAGTTGAGCAGTGCTTTCGGATCTGCATCGGCAGATGATGGTTCTGTTTTTGTACAGCATACCAGAATGATGGGAGTGAATAACCAGTATCTGGCAACCTATGCACGTACGTTTGCCGATAAGCATAATGCAGATTTATTGGTCGGTTATGAACAATACCGTTATAAGAATCAAGTACTCTACGGAGAAAACACCAATCTGTACAACCCATATATTGGTGAGTTGAATAATGCCGGAGGTATAGACAAGAAGAATGCGAAATCATATACGGACAATTATATGACCGAAGGTATTTTGAGCCGTTTGCAATATAACTATGACGGAAAATACTTCCTCAGTGCTTCTTATCGTCGTGACGCTTCTTCACGTTTCCATAAAGATCACCGTTGGGGTAACTTCGGAAGTGTAGGTGGAGCTTGGCTGATTAACCACGAAAAGTTCATGGAAAACGTGAAATGGGTGAATATGTTGAAACTGAAAGCTAGTTGGGGTGTGCAGGGTAATGACAGACTGCTGATTACTGTAAACGGTGTACAGCGTGACAACTGGTATGCTTATCAAGACCAGTATGATGTGAACTACGCTAACGGGCAATATTCACTGATTCTCAAATATAAAGGAACGAAAGATCTGACTTGGGAAACGTCTTATGCTTTCAATATCGGTACTGACTTTGAATTATTCAACAACCGTTTGAATGGTACTATTGAATATTTCAGCAGAAAAACTGTCGATTTGTTGTATAACAAACCGATCCCTGTATCATCCGGTATCAGTACAGGCTATGAGCCGACCAACGTGGGCGATATTATGAATAAGGGTGTTGAATTGGATTTGAACGGCATTATCCTTCGCGGAAAGGATTATGAATGGGCTATGAACTTCAACCTGACGCACTATACCAATAAAATTACTGCATTGGATCCGGATTTGGAGAAAAATGGCGGTCAAAAAGGTTCTTATTATATTTACCGGGTAGGAGGATCTCTTTACCAGTCTTATTTGAAAACATACGCCGGAGTAGATCCGGATACGGGAAAGGCATTGTATTATGTGGATCCGGATAATGGTGATTATACAAAGACTTCTAACTATGAAGAAGCCCAACAAGCGGATCAGGGTACTACGTTGCCAAAAGTATATGGTGGTTTGGGGACTTCAGTGCGATTCTACGGTTTTGATTTCTCATTGCAGCTTTCTTATCAGTTGGGCGGCAAATATTACGACGGGGCTTATCAGGCATATATGCACAATGGAAATAGTGGTATGCAAGGTACAAACTGGTCTACGGACATCCGTAAAGCGTGGACACCGGACAATCGTTATACTGACGTACCTCGTTTAAGTGCAAGTGATGCAAGCTACCAACAGGATTCCAGCCGTTTCCTTGTTAGCTCGGATTATCTCAGCCTTAACAATATTACATTGGGATATACAATACCGAAACGTTTGACCAGCAAACTGGGACTATCTCATTGTAGAGTTTATTTGACGGCTGACAATGTAGCTCTTTTATCGGCACGCAAAGGTCTTGACCCGCGTTTGGGATTAGGTCTGGGAAGCTCGACTGCTGAAAGTGGTGCCAATACTACCAGTTCATATTCTGCGATGCGTACTATCACAGGAGGAATTTCTCTTACGTTTTAATTAAAAAAGAAAGAACTATGAAACGAATAAATAAGTTTGCACTTTTTATATTGGGAGCATTATCGTTTGCTTCCTGCTCTGACATCAATGATATTGAGAGTGAGGGCTACCGAATTACAGGTGAACAGATAGATGATGCTACATCTGTCATCCCTTCCCGTGTGGAGGCTAAAATTGCAGGTATGTATAGCAGCATGGGGACAGTGTGTGCTGCATTTCCTTCTGATACCAGAGATGATGACGGTGGTTATCCGACAGTTTGTCTTTCTCAGGATTTGAATGGCCCGGATATGATCTGTGCCAATAATGGTTATAACTGGTTTTCTGTCAGCAGTGAATATAGTGACCGTTATGCTACGTATGCCAATCCCTTTGCACGTTATGCTATCTTTTATAATCAGATAAAAGCGGCTAATGATATTATTCTTTCTATTGATCCGGCGACGGCGAGTGAGACTGAAAAGTATTATTTAGGACAAGCTAAGGCGGTTCGTGCGTTTGATTATTTATGTCTGGCACCTTATTATCAGTTCCGCTATGCTACCAGTAAAGACCTTCCATGTGTGCCGTTGATAACGGAAGAAACGACTAATTTTGTCAATAATCCTCGTGCTACGGTAGGTAAGGTCTACGAACAAATTATAAGTGACTTGAATAGTGCTATTGATTTGTTGGAAGGATATAACCGTCAGGGAGATAAGACTCGTATCGACCAACAGGTTGCTTATGGGTTACGTGCACGTGCTCACTTGTATATGGGAATGTGGCAAGAAGCATACAATGATGCTGATAAGGCAATGGAAGGCTATACTCCTTATACTAAGGAAGAAGTGTCCAAACCTGCTTTTTATGATATATCCGATCATAACTGGATGTGGGGAATTAACGTTTCTGTACCTATGGTGAATAAGAATGCGTATGCAACTCCGGCAGGACAATTAGGGTCATTCTCCAGTTATGCTTACACGGCGGGAGTAGCCATGTATAAGACTATAAACTCCTTGCTTTATAAGAAAATCTCAACATCAGATGTCCGCAAACAATGGTGGGTCGATGAAAACCTGAAATCAGACGCATTATCTGGACTTAGCTGGGGCTCTGCAATTGGAAATGATATTTCGACATTGGAAATAGAAGATGTAAAAATGAAATTTATCAAATATACCAATGTGAAGTTCGGAATGAAAAGTGGTATAGGAAGCTCCAATAATGACAATGACTGGTGTATCATGCGTGCCGAGGAGATGATTCTTATCAAAGCGGAAGCTTTGGCACAACAGAATGACGAAGGTAATGCTGCTAAAGAGCTTAAGGTATTGATGGATGAGCGTGATGCGAGTTGGAACAAAAGTTCTGTAACTGTTGATGATGTTTGGTTGCAACGTCGTATTGAATTATGGGGTGAAGGCTTCTCTATGGCAGATATTATGCGTTTGGGTAAACCTGTTGTTCGCTTCCAGGGAAGTGACAAGGGAAACTGGCCGGATGCTTTCTGTTTCAATATTGCTGCTGATGACCCTTGGTTGCTGTTGCGTATCCCGCAGAAAGAAAGCAATAACAATGCCGGTATCGTGAATAATACCGGAGGTAACCTTCCCGTAGCAGGGCAGAATCCGAATCTAAAAGATGGTGCAACTGATTAAAATGAATACTACAATGAAAAAAGTAACAAAATATATAGCTTTATTAATTGGAGGAATAGCATTGCTAAGCATGGCTGCTTGCTCCGATGATGATGGACGTACTCCTTCTCCGGCAGTTGATCCCAATTGTATTGGTGCTTCTTTTGTGGGAGATAATATTGGATATGAAGAGTTGGAAGATACTGATCCTAAAGAACTGACGTTGACAATTAGCCGGGATAAGACAGAGGCGGCTGCAACTGTTGCAATTGAGGTACAGGCTAATACGGAAAATATTTTCAACATCCCTCAGAGTGTTAGTTTTGCAGCCGGACAGGCAACGGCTGATCTGGTTATAACTTTTGAAAATGCACAGCTAAAAGAGGAGTATTCGTTTCAAATCTCATTGGAAGCTGCTGCCGTTAATCCATATAAAGGAAACGGACATGCTAGTTTCACTGTTCAATGTTTGAAATGGGTGGATGTTTCGGGAACATTTGCTTTCAAAGACTGGGTATTTGATGAATATAATGCTGGTAAAGAATATAATGTAAAAGTACAACGTGTAGATGGCGAGAATCGTTATCGCATTGTTGATCCGTTCTCGCAAGCTTTGGCAGAGTCAGGAGAAGAAGTTGGTGAACCGGATGAATATTTGTTCTTCACGATTAATCCGAAAAACAATGGAGTCGCTTTCGATAGTTATAATACCGGGTACTTGACAGAAGAAGGATCAGATATCCTAGGATTTAGCTCATTGGACTATTTAGGGGTAGATGATGTGGATTCTAAATATGATCCGACAAGCCATAAGATGACTCTCAATGTCTATTATTACGGGGATGGTCTGATTGGACAAAAAGAATCTGTGCTTACAGTGCCGGATGACTTTAAATTGATACTTGAGGATGAGTGATTCGAATCTAATCAATATTTGAAAGACGATTAACATGAAGAAATAGATCATTTCTTCTTGACAAGAATAAATAGAGAGTATGTTCGCGTTTTAAAAAAACGTAAGCATACTCTCTTTTATTATCTCATTGAAATCATTATCTTTGTCCCCGTGTTATATAGGAAAGAAAAAAGTAAAGAATGAAAGAATTTGTAATATCCGAAGCCAAAGTAGAAATAGCAGTGCTTGTGGGACTCATCACTCAGACGCAGGATGAGCGTAAAACGAACGAGTATCTGGATGAATTGGCGTTCCTTGCCGAGACGGCTGGGGCGGAAGTAGTGAAACGATTTACGCAGAAGTTGCCGACAGCTAACTCGGTGACCTATGTCGGTAAAGGAAAATTGGAGGAGATTAAACAATATATCCGGAACGAGGAGGAAGAAGAACGTGAAGTGGGAATGGTTATCTTTGATGATGAACTTTCTGCGAAACAGATACGTAATATTGAAGCTGAGCTGAAAATTAAAATACTTGACCGTACATCACTGATTCTCGATATATTCGCGATGCGTGCTCAGACTGCTAATGCAAAGACGCAGGTGGAACTTGCCCAGTATAAATATATGTTGCCACGCCTGCAACGACTCTGGACTCACTTGGAACGCCAGGGAGGCGGTTCCGGAGCCGGTGGCGGTAAAGGTTCCGTGGGGCTTCGCGGACCGGGAGAAACGCAACTCGAAATGGACCGCCGTATCATCTTGAACCGTATGTCGTTACTGAAAGAACGTTTGGCAGAGATTGACAAGCAGAAAGCTACCCAGCGCAAAAATCGTGGACGCATGATACGCGTTGCATTAGTAGGTTACACTAATGTCGGAAAATCAACCATGATGAACCTTCTCTCGAAGAGCGAAGTGTTTGCCGAGAACAAACTATTTGCTACTCTGGATACCACTGTGCGTAAAGTGATTATCGATAACCTGCCGTTCTTGTTATCCGATACGGTAGGATTTATCCGTAAATTGCCGACTGATTTGGTCGATTCGTTCAAGTCGACGCTCGACGAGGTGCGTGAAGCGGATTTGCTTGTGCATGTAGTCGATATTTCTCACCCCGGATTTGAAGAACAGATCGAAGTGGTAAACAAGACACTTGCCGAAATTGGCGGCGGTGGCAAACCCATGATACTTGTATTCAATAAAATAGACGCTTACACCTATGTGGAGAAAGCGGACGATGACCTTACCCCCCGAACGAAAGAAAACTTAACACTCGAAGAACTGATGAAGACGTGGATGGCAAAAATGGAAGACAACTGTCTCTTTATTTCCGCCCGCGAAAGAATCAATATGGACGAACTGAAAAGCGTAGTTTATCAACGAGTGAAAGAATTACACGTTCAGAAATACCCCTATAACGATTTTCTTTATCAGATCTACGAAGAGGAGGAATAATTAATCAATGTGCTGCTTTGCTGATTGGGGGAAGCGGCACATTACTTATATTTATTAATATGAAAGATTATCGTAGACTAACTGAAGATGAAGTGCTTCAGTTAAAGAGCCAGTCGTGTCTGGCTGATGATTGGGGAAATGTATCAGTTGCAGAGGGGTTTAATTGTGAGTACGTTCATCACACCCGTTTTTCGGGAGAAGTGAAACTGGGTGTATTTGATGCTGAATTTACATTGCCGGGAGGCATCAGGAAACATTCCGGATTGCGTCATGTAACTTTGCACAATGTGACAGTAGGGGATAACTGCTGCATTGAAAACATTCAGAACTACATTGCTAATTATGAGATCGGTAATGATACCTTCATTGAGAATGTGGATATCATTCTGGTGGACAGGCTTACTACTTTCGGTAATGGGGTAGAGGCGACAGTTCTTAATGAAACAGGAGGGCGTGAAGTACTCATTAACGACAAGTTGTCAGCGCATCAGGCCTACATATTGGCGTTGTACCGTCATCGTCCTGAACTAATCAATCGCATGAAAGCGATTACGGATTACTATTCCAATAAGCACGCTTCTACTGTCGGCAGTATTGGTGATCATGTGATGATTCTTAATACAGGTTCAATCAGAAATGTCAGGATTGGTGATTATTGCCACATCTGTGGAACCTGTCGGCTGACCAATGGCAGTATCAATAGTAATGTGACGGCACCTGTGCATATCGGTCACGGGGTGATCTGCGACGACTTTATTATCTCTTCCGGTTCAGACGTGGACGACGGAACGATGCTAAGCCGTTGCTTTGTCGGACAAGCTTGTAAACTGGGACACAATTATTCTGCTTCCGACTCGTTATTCTTCAGCAACTGCCAGGGAGAAAATGGAGAAGCGTGCGCTATCTTCGCAGGCCCTTTCACGGTGACTCACCATAAATCGACTTTGTTGATTGCCGGAATGTTCTCATTCATGAATGCAGGTTCGGGATCTAATCAGAGTAATCATATGTATAAGTTGGGACCGATTCATCAGGGGACCATGGAAAGAGGGGCAAAAACGACTTCTGATTCATATATCTTATGGCCGGCACGTGTCGGAGCTTTTTCTTTGGTAATGGGACGTCATGTAAACCATGCCGACACTTCCAATCTTCCTTTCTCCTATTTGATAGAACAACGGAATACCACTTATCTGGTTCCCGGAGTGAATCTGAGAAGTGTCGGGACAATCCGTGACGCCCAGAAATGGCCGAAACGTGACAAACGGAAAGATCCGAACCGGCTTGATTATATCAATTATAACCTTTTGAGTCCATATACCATTCAAAAGATGTTCAAGGGACGTTCTATTTTGAAGGAATTGAAACGGGTATCCGGCGAAACCTCTGAAATCTACTCTTACCAGAGTGCAAAGATCAAGAATTCTTCTTTGAATAACGGGATTCGTTTCTATGAAATTGCCATCAACAAATTCTTGGGGAACTCTATCATAAAACGGTTGGAAGGCATTAATTTCCAAAGTAATGACGAAATCCGCCAGCACCTGAAACCGGATACGGAAATCGGTGTCGGCGAATGGGTGGACATCTCCGGACTGATTGCTCCCAAGAGTGAAATAGACCGATTGTTGGACGGTATCGAAAACGGCTCTATTAACCGCCTGAAATCTATTAATGCCAGTTTTGCGGAAATGCATGAAAACTATTACACGTATGAATGGACCTGGGCATATAATAAGATTCAGGAATTTTATGGCTTGAATCCGGAAACGGTAACTGCTCAGGACGTGGTTACTATCGTGAAAGCATGGCAGAAAGCTGTGGTAGGGTTGGATAAAATGGTTTATGAAGACGCAAAGAAAGAGTTCTCGCTTTCTTCAATGACCGGATTCGGTGTTGATGGTTCTCGCGATGATATGAAACAGGATTTCGAACAAGTACGTGGTGACTTTGAAAGCAATACATTCGTGACTGCAGTTTTGAAACACATCGAGGACAAAACTGCTTTAGGAAATGAACTGATTAAACGAATCGAACATATACAATAAGTGAACCAAACTATGAATCGATGAGCGGTGGACATTGTACAATAAAGTACAATTCGTTCACCGTCTTCATTTGTACCTCGTCATTCTCCGTTATTCATTCTTAATTCTTCTTCTTTCCTTTCTCATTCTTCATTCTTAATTATTACCTTTGCCTCACTAACTAACATTACGTAATAAAATAAGAAACTTATGGCAACACCTCCGTTTAAGTATCAACCCATGTTTGAAAAGGGAAAAGATACAACTGAGTATTATCTGCTTACGAAAGACTATGTGTCGGTAAGTGAGTTTGAAGGAAACCCTATCCTGAAAATTGAGAAAGAAGGTCTGACTGCAATGGCCAATGCTGCTTTCCGTGATGTATCATTTATGCTTCGTCGTTCGCACAACGAACAGGTAGCAAAAATCTTGAACGATCCGGAAGCCAGCGAGAATGACAAGTACGTGGCACTGACTTTCCTGCGTAATGCAGAAGTGGCATCGAAAGGTATACTTCCATTCTGCCAGGATACCGGTACTGCTATTATTCACGGTGAAAAAGGACAGCAGGTATGGACAGGGTATTCTGACGAAGAGGCTCTTTCGCTGGGTGTTTACAAAACATATACTGAAGAAAATCTGCGTTACTCTCAGAATGCACCTCTGAATATGTATGATGAGGTAAATACAAAATGTAACCTTCCTGCACAGATTGACATTGAGGCTACTGAAGGTATGGAGTATGAATTTCTTTGTGTAACAAAAGGAGGTGGTTCTGCCAACAAAACATATTTGTATCAGGAAACAAAGGCAATTCTGAATCCGGGTACATTGGTTCCGTTCCTGGTTGAAAAGATGAAAACATTGGGAACTGCTGCTTGCCCTCCTTACCATATCGCTTTCGTTATCGGCGGTACTTCTGCCGAAAAGAATTTGCTGACAGTGAAGCTGGCTTCTACTCATTTCTATGATAACCTGCCGACAACAGGAAACGAATATGGTCGTGCATTCCGTGATGTCGAACTGGAGAAAGAAGTATTGGCAGAAGCTCACAAGATTGGCCTTGGCGCTCAATTCGGTGGTAAATATCTGGCTCATGACGTACGTATCATTCGTTTGCCCCGCCATGGTGCTTCTTGCCCGGTAGGTTTGGGAGTATCTTGCTCTGCCGACCGTAACATCAAATGTAAAATCAATAAAGAAGGTATCTGGATTGAGAAACTGGATTCAAATCCGGGCGAACTTATCCCGGCAGAATTACGTAAGGCAGGCGAAGGCGATGTTGTGAAGATTGACCTGAACCGTCCGATGTCCGAAATACTGAAAGAGTTGACTAAATATCCGGTATCTACCCGTTTGTCATTGAATGGTACGATTATCGTAGGTCGTGATATTGCTCACGCCAAGCTGAAAGAACGTTTGGACCGTGGCGAGGACCTGCCTCAATACATTAAGGATCATCCTATCTACTATGCAGGTCCGGCAAAAACTCCGGAAGGCATGGCTTGTGGTTCAATGGGCCCGACTACTGCAGGACGTATGGATTCGTATGTGGAACTGTTCCAGAGTCACGGTGGCAGCATGGTTATGCTGGCGAAAGGTAACCGTAGCCAGCAAGTGACGGATGCTTGTCAGAAATATGGTGGTTTCTATCTGGGCTCTATCGGTGGTCCGGCAGCTATCCTTGCTCAAAATAATATCAAGAGCATCGAATGTGTGGAATATCCGGAACTGGGCATGGAAGCTATCTGGAAGATTGAAGTAGAAGATTTCCCGGCATTCATTCTGGTAGATGATAAGGGCAATGACTTCTTCAAACAGTTAAAACCGTGGAATTGCACTAAATAATTTGTTTGCAGTTCTGATTCAATAAATGATTTATTTAAGGGATACCTGTCAAATTCGTATAGGCATCCCTTTTTTACTAACTCTCTTTTTCTAATCACTAACTATTATGAAACCACCGACAATCGAATTAAACAATCCGAAGAACCAACATATCGTCTGGTTGGATG